>Ga0209023_10000627_pt1 | contig 52534 bp, 44 predicted proteins | sample LakOneMetagenome_FD_187468 | JGI IMG/M metagenome (GOLD analysis project Ga0209023, IMG submission 187468) | Freshwater and sediment microbial communities from Lake Erie, Canada (SPAdes) (version 2) | ecosystem: Environmental > Aquatic > Freshwater > Lentic | place: Lake Erie, Canada... | reverse complement strand
CCCCGGATGACCTGCTGGGTCGCGGCTACAACCGGCGCGATCTGGGGCGGATTGCCGCCATTTTTGGCACCGGCGCGCTAGCCGCCAGCGCCGGACGCGCCGCCTGGGCCACTGCTCCAGCCAAGCCCGCGAGCAAACTGCTGCTCGATTCGAACGAGTGCTGGACCGGGCCGATGGCACCCGGCGTAGCGGCGGCCAGCGCGATCATGACGCAGTGCAACCGCTATGAGCCGGGGCACGAGCGTGAGCAGTTCATCCAGGCGGTCATGGCGGTCGAGGGTGTGGGGCATGACTGGGTCTCGCCCTGGCCGGGATCGAGCGATCCGCTGAGCCGTTCCGTGGTGACATTTGCCTCGCCCACGCGCGGGATCGTCACCGCCGATCCCACTTTCGAACTTGCCTGGGACACCGCCGCATGGCTGGGCGTGCCGGTGAAGAAAGTGCCGCTGACCGCCGACTATCGCCACGATGTGAAGGCGATGGTCGCGGCCGATCCCAATGCCGGGCTGTTCTATGTCTGCTCGCCCAACAACCCCACCGGCACCTTGACCCCGCTGGAGGACATCGCCTGGCTGGTGAAGAACAAGCCGGCCGGATCCAAGGTACTGGTCGACGAGGCCTATATCCACTTTTCGGGCACCCCCAGCGCCACCGCGCTGCTGAAGGACAGCGAGGACGTGATCGTGCTGCGCACTTTCTCCAAGCTGTTCGCCATGGCCGGGATGCGGATGGGCTATGCCATGACCCACCCCGCCAACATTGCGAAGATGCAGCGTTATGACGGCGACGTGCTCTCCGGATCGCTGCCGCTGCCCTCGCTGGTCTGCGCCACCGCCAGCCTCAAGCAGGCCGCGCTGATCGCCCAGCGCCGCCGCGAAATGCAACTCAACCTGGCCTTCGTCACTGCCGAAGTGAAGCGCCGCGGGCTGCAGGTTCTGCCCAGCGTGGCCAACATGTTCATGGTCGACTGGGGCGGCAAGGACGCCAAGGCCATGCGCGCGGAATTCCGCAAGCACGGGGTCGAAATCGGCCGCTCGTGGGCAATCTGGCCGGGGCGGTCGCGGATCACGGTCAGCTCACGCGGGGAAATGCTCGCGTTCCTCAAGGCGCTTGATCGGGTGATGGCGGGCTGAGCGCGAGGACTTTACGTTCCTCACTGAGCTGCACGACCAGGTCGGCGCGCGCAGGCATTTCTTCCAGAATCCAGCGGGTCAGGCGTTCGTAGTGCTGGATGAAGCGCTGCACCTCGGCCGGTGACATCGCCCGCGCGGCGCCGGTGGTGCGAAGCTCGGCTTCCTGCTGCTCGCGCCATTTGGCGACCACGTCCCACCCGGGAGCAGCGAGCAGGACCAGCAGGTCGATCTGTGCGAACAGGGCTTGATAAGGTCCGGCCAAGGCCTTGTTGGCGTGGCTGCGCCAGAGGTGTTCGGGGTCCTCACCCGCTTCGAGCGCGTTGACCGGATCGGCCAGTGCGACAGGGTCTTGCGGTAGGGCACCGAGGCACCAGCCTTCGAGCAGCAGGACTTGCGTTTCTTCAGGCGCACTGCGCCAGGTTTCGGTTGCCGCACGGTCGTCATTGCCCTTGTCAAAGCGCGGCAGTGGCACGGCCTTCCCGCATTTGAGCGCATCAAGCGTTTCGAGCCCCAGCGCCATGTCGTGTGTCCCCGGCACCCCGCGCGTCGCGAACAGCGGGTGCACTTCGCGCGCCAGTTTCTGCCGCTCGGCGCGGGTCAGGTACAGGTCGTCCAGCGATAGCGTTGCCACGGCGACACCTTCGGCCTCCAGCATCGCGGCCAGCGCAACGGCTAGCGTGGTCTTGCCGCTTCCCTGCGCCCCGCAAATGCCCACGACCAGCGGCGCGCGTGCAGCCGAAAGCGCGGCATGGATGCGGTTCTGCAGTGTGTCCAGCAATTCGACCTCGAACATGAAGACGGACCTAGCAGGCTCTCGCGCAAATGTCCCTGCACCGCCCTTGCACACAAATCCCACCGCAATGGCACCAATTACCCGTCACCGCCTCCACTCTCCGCCACGAAAAGCAGCGCGGACAGGGAGACATGCCGATGCGATTGCTGAACAAACACCGCTGGGACGGGGCCTTCGCGCTCAAGCTGGCGCTCACCGCGCTGATGGTGGTGCTGGGCAACTATGTGTTCTGGGAGCAGGAGCAGGTCATGGGGGTGCAGGGCGTGTTCATGCTTGGCCTCTGTGCCGCCCTGGCCGCCGCGCGGCCTGCGGTGCGCAAGGACAAGCGCGCATTGATCGCCCTCGCCTTCGCCGCACTCTATGCTTGTGCGCAGCTGTGGGACCCCAGCCCGCTGGCTTTCGCGCTGTTCTGGGTGGCGATCGGCCTCGCGACCCTGCTCCCCGGCACCGCGCAATTTGACGATGGCTGGCGCTGGTTCCAGCGGCTGTTCGTGCACGGTTTCAAGTCGCTGTTCGGGCCGCTGATCGACCTTGGCCGGCTTGACCGTCTGCGCCGCCGTCGCCCGGCCCGGCCCTTGGGGTTGCGGCGCGGCGCCACCGTGCTGGTGCTGCCGCTGCTGGGCTCCGCGCTGTTCCTGTGGCTGTTCGCCGCTGCCAACCCGGTGATCGAAAGTTGGCTGACCTCGATCACCCCGCCCGATTTCGACTGGACTTTCCTGCCGCACCTGATCGCGCTGGGCTTCCTGGCCCTGATCACCTGGGGCGTGCTGCGCCCGCGCCCGCCGCGCCGCACATTCGGTACTTTCGACGGCAGCGGCGATCTTCGCATTCCCGGCTTCTCGCTCGCTTCGGTGACGCTGGCGCTGGTGGCTTTCAACGCCCTCTTCGCGCTGCAGAACCTGATGGACCTGGCCTACCTTTCGGGGTTGGCCGAGCTGCCCCAGGGCATTGTCCTTTCGGAATATGCCCACCGCGGCGCCTATCCGCTGGTCGCGACCGCGCTGCTGGCGGCGCTGTTCGTGCTGGTCGCACTGCGCCCCGGATCGAGCACCGCGCAGAGCCCCCTGGCGCGCGGCCTTGTCAGCCTGTGGATCGCGCAGAACCTGGTGCTGGTGGCCAGCGCGGCCTGGCGGACCTGGGACTATGTGCTGTCCTACGACCTCACCCGCTTGCGCATCGCCGCGCTGCTGTGGATGGCCTTGGTCGCGGTCGGGCTGGTGCTGGTGCTGTGGCGGATGCTCAAGGAAAAGAGCGCGAGCTGGCTGATCAACGCCAACCTGGTCACTTCGGGCGCGCTGCTGACGGTGGTGTGCTTCGTCGATCTGGGCACGGTGGCTGCCAGCTGGAACGTCCGCCATGCGCGGGAGATCGACGGCAAGGGCGCAGGCATGGACCTGTGTTACCTCAGCGGGCTGGGTGACAGCGCGCTGCTGCCGCTGCTTGAGCTCGACCAGCGCAAGCTGCCCGGCCTTTTCGGCGAACGGGTCCGTCACGTGCGCTTGAAGGCCCAAAGCCGGGCGGCGGGAATGGCCCCAGATGGCTTATGGTCACTGCGCAACCAATGGCGCCTGGCCGAATACCGGCGCCTGAGTGGGGTCGGCACGATCGGACAATACGACTGGGGAGAGTCGGACTGCAACGGCCGTCCCTATCGCAGCTACGTCGATGAATCCGCCGCACCAGCCAGCTCCCCCGAAGTCGAGGTCCCCAGCCATGCAAACCGCAACGATTGACGCGCCCGCCCAAACCGCGCCATCTATCCCCATGACCCGCCGCGTTCTTCTGGTCGATGACGACCCGCATATCCGCCAGCTGCTGGCCTTCGCTTTCGACAAGGCCGGGATGGAGGTCTGCGAGGCGGCCGACGGCGAGGAGGCCTTGGCCGAAGTGGCACGACATACCCCCGACCTGGTGGTGCTCGATATCAACATGCCGCGGATGGACGGGCTAGAGGTCTGCCGCCGCCTGCGCTCCAGCAGCGAAGTCCCGGTGCTGTTCCTCTCCAGCCGCGATGACGAGTTCGACCGGGTGCTGGGGATCGAGCTGGGGGCCGACGACTATGTGGTCAAGCCCTTCTCCCCCCGCGAAGTCGTCGCCCGGGCCAATGCGATCATGCGCCGCTCGGCCCCGCGCGACGCCGCGCACGTTGCCGCCGAGACCCAGGCCAAGGGCCTGCTCAGCCTCGACACCGAAGGCTGGATCGCGCGCTGGGACGGGGCCGAAGTTGCGCTCACCGTCAGCGAGTTCAATCTGCTGAAGGCCATGGTCGGCGCGCCCGGGCGGATCCTCAGCCGCGACCAGCTGATCGACCAGCTCCACGGCCCCGGCTTTGCGATCACCGACCGCACGATTGACAGCCACATCCGCAATGTCCGTCGCAAGTTCGCCGAGGCCGGCGGGCACGACGTGATCGAGACCCGCGCCGGCGTGGGCTACAAGCTGGGGCCCTGCACCGGAGGGCAGAAATCCGGCGGCTGATCGCCTCGCTGCGGCGGTGGGCGCGGCGGCTGTGGCCGGTGCCGCGGCTGCGCTGGCTGCTTCTGTCGGTGCTGATCTTCGCTGCCGCGCTCCCCGGCATCGCCGCGCTGGGGCTGAGGGTTTACGAGAACGCGCTGGTCCGCCGGACCGAGGCCGAAGTCAGCGCCCAGGCCGCCGCGCTCGCCGCCAGCACCGCACTCCTCTGGCCGGGCGCCCAGCCGGTCGCGCCAGTGGTTGAGTCCCCGGTGCAGGAGATGTCGCGGCTCGATCCCTATGCCGCAGCGACCACGACGGGCATTGACCTGCGCTCGACCCCGATCCTGCCCGAGCGCCCCCCGGCCCTCCCCGCCGCCAGCCCCCCCGATCCCGCCGCGCTCGAGGCCGCCCGTCGGATCGCTCCGGCGCTGGCCGAGACCAAGGCCGCAACACTCGCCTCGATCGTCCTGCTCGACCGCGAGGGGACGATGGTCAGCGGGCGGCAGATCGGGCTCTCGCTCGGCCGGCTGACCGAGGTCAAGGCCGCGGTGGCCGGCGGATCGCAGACGGTGATGCGCTACAACACCAGCTACCGGCGCGGCTGGCTGCTCCACTGGCTGAGCCCCGCAACCGACATCCGCCTGCACCACGCGCGCGGAATCGTGGTCAACGGGCAAGTGGTCGGCGTGGTGCTCGTCTCGCGTTCGCCTTCGGCGCTGTTCCGGGGGATGTGGGAGGACTGGGGCAAAATCATGCTGGGCGTGGTGGTGATCCTGGGGCTGCTGGTGGTGGTCGCCGCGGTGCTGGCCCGCGCGATCGTGGTCCCGGTCGAGCGGCTCTCCGCCGCCACCCGCGCGCTCGCCCAGGGCCGCAGCGCAAGCCTGCGCGCGCCGACGCTGGAAGTGCGCGAGATCCGCAGCCTCAACGCCGATTTCGCCGCGATGGCCGAAGCGATCAATCGCCGCAGCCGCTACCTGCGCGATTTCGCCGCCAGCCTCAGCCACGAATTCAAGACGCCCTTGGCGGGCATTCGCGGCGGGATCGAGCTGCTGCAGGACCACGGAGAAACGATGAAGAAGGCCGAACGCGCCCGCTTCCTCTCCAACATGGAAGGCGATGCCGACCGGCTCTCGCGCCTGGTCAGCCGGCTGATGGAGCTCGCCCAGGCCGACATGGCCCGCAGCCAGGACGACGCGCGCGGTGAGGCGGGCGCGGTGCTGGCCCGCCTCGCCGACGCCCACTCCGCGCCGGGCTTTGCGGTGACCTACACGATCGAGCCCGACTACCCGCTGCTCGCCATCGAGGAAGAGGCGCTCGAAACCGTGCTCGCCACGCTGATCGAGAATGCCCGCCAGGCCGGGGCGACGGCGCTCGCCATCACCACCGGGCACCGCGGCAACTACGCCTCGATCGCGCTGACCGACAACGGCCCCGGCGTGCCCGAGGCTGACCGGGTGCGGGTGTTCGACCCGTTCTTCACCTCCAAACGCGACACCGGCGGCACCGGCCTGGGCCTGCCGATCGCCCGGGCCTTGGCGGAAAGCCGGGGCGGCTCGCTCGAGCTGGGCGAAGGCGGCACGGGGGCGTGCTTTGTGCTGACGCTGCCGGTGGCGGATAACCGCTTGCCCCTCTCCTAACCCACCCCCCGTTCGTCCAGAGGAACCCGTGGGGCTGAGTGCTGAGCTTGTCGAAGCATCGAAGACCGGAGGGTGTCTCGAAGGATCTGCGTGCGCACGCGATGCTTCGAGACGGGGCCTTCGATGCTTCGACAAGCTCAGCACTCAGTCCCCTCCTCAGCACGAAAGGGGTTGGGTAAGGCAAACGGGGTTGGATTGGACGAACGGATTTTGGGATCGAAATTGACCCACAATCCGCTACCCTCCCCCAAACCAACCGAAAGCCCCACCCATGAAACTAGAGCCCAGCTGGCAGATCGGCGCAGTCACCGTCACCCGGATCACCGAGATGATGCTCCCGCTCAAGGCCGGGGAGCCGGGGACTTTCCTGCCGCAGGCGACCCCTGAGGCGCTGCAAAAGCACCCCTGGCTCTACCCGCATTTCGTGACCGAGGATCACCAGCTGCTGCTTTCGATCCATGCCTTGCTGGTCGATGCGCCGGGCCTGCGGCTGGTGGTCGATACCTGCATCGGCAACGACAAGCCGCGTAACCTGCTCGGCGGGCGCGCGCTCTCAACCCGGTTCCTCGAAAAGATGGCCGAGGCCGGGTGGAGCCGGGAGAGCGTCGATGCGGTGGTCTGCACTCACATGCATGTCGACCATGTCGGCTGGAACACCATGCTGCAGGACGGCGAGTGGGTGCCGACCTTCCCCAAGGCCCGCTACCTGTTCAATCGCACCGAGTTCGATCACTGGAACAAGCACGAGGATGAAGGCCAGCGCCAGATCATGGCGGATTCGGTCCAGCCGATCATCGATGCCGGGCTGGCCCAGTTCGTCGCGCTCGACCACGTGCTGTCAGACGAGATCCGCCTGGTCCCGACCGTGGGCCACACCCCCGGCCACGTCAGCGTGGCGATCGCGTCCCAGGGCCAGCACGCCGCGATCACCGGCGACATGAGCCACCATCCCTGCCAGATGCCCCACCCCGACTGGTCCCCCGCCTTCGACGAAGACCCGCTGCAGGCGGCCGAGACAAGGGCGCGGATGTTCGGCGAGTGGGCCGACGGCGAGGTGCTGGTGATCGGCACCCACTACGCCGGTCCGACCGCGGGGCGGGTGCGGCGGAGCGAGGGGGGTGGGTTTTGGTTTGAGGTTTAGGGGGTTGAATTCTGCAGCAATACGCACTCAGGAAGTGAGTGTTTGCGAACTTTACACTGAGCTATAGCATTTTGCCTCTCATTGATTGCTTTCATTCCGAATACTCCCAATGTACCTCCGGTGTGCTTCAACACAACTACTCAACCGCACCCTTGCGCATAGTAAGCCTTTCTATTAGAGTTTGTGTTGACGACTGGCCGGAAGGTCTCCGCAGGCAAATGCGGCAATTCCACAACGCTTAACCGGATCTGTAAAACCCACAGATTGCCAGAAGGCGGTCCGATCAGTCGTCGCATTTTCAGCGGGAAAAGTTCATGAAAGCCGTCTATCTTGATTTTCACCATGGAGAGTTCGAGAATCTTTCTGATCGCTCTATCAGACAGTTCATGAAGAAGGTCGCTACCGCCGTAAAAGCAGCCCAGATCAATGAAATAAAAAACTTCGTACATTCGCTCAATCTCGATTATGCTCGCCAGCGCTCGATCCAGGATCGTGTTCAAAATGCCAGCCAGACCGCCCCAACTTTTTTTGTAGAGAAAATCAAGAAGGGTTCTCTGGAAGCCGTGTTCATTCCAGCAGGCGTCATCCTTGGCGTGCTCCTGCGAGAAATTATTGTGGCGACCCTCGACAATCAGGGAGAACGCAACGACATTCTGATGCGCCTCAAGAAATATGTTAGGAAGGAGTGGGGACCCGGCCTCGCCTCGACGATTAGAGACGAACTAGACGGTCGTGAGCTAGGTAGCCATATAGTCGTCGACCGAGTTGAAATCGAGAAGAAGCAGTCGAAGATTGTCTTGCATATCGAACTCATGACGCCCGAAGTCGATGATGAAGAACCGCGTCGATCAGAGGAAACTGTGGCCGTGATAGCGCGTGAGATCGATCGAGAGTTGAAGCTCGTGAGGGAACAGCGACAAGGTGATCAATGACGAAGGGCGTCAAGCGGCGACTTGGCCCAGCGAAGATGCGCTGGCTCCGCTTAATGATTGGTGTTTCAGTATTGTCGGCGATACTGACTGGTTGTATCCAGTTTGCATTCGATGATACGGGTTCCGAGTTTCTGTTTTCTTGGATATTTTGTATTGTTCTGTCTCACTGGGTACTTATTGATGAAGTTCAGAAAATAGAAACTAGAGAAAAACCACGAACGAAATGGGTTGCTTTGATTTTTTTCTTCATCTTTGTGATTGTAGTAATTTCCATCTACGCGAAGATCTTTGCTGATATCGGGTTAAAAGACGGCAGTGCGAGCGATATTCATGATTATGGAACTGCTCTATATTTTTCAGTCATCACATGGATGACAGTGGGTTATGGAGATGTGCTTGCCACGAGTCCTTCCGCACGCTTTTTTGCAGCTTTAGAGGCGCTAGATGGCTACGTAGTTTTGGCACTCCTCATCGCTACACTCGTTCCTGTATTTCAGGAGTTGATTCGGCCACCACGCAACCCAAGTGACGACAGATAAGAGTATCCATTTTCCTACACGCCCCCAATCTGCCAAAGTCCCCGCCATGCAGCATCATCCACCCGGCGAGGCCAGGCCTTGTCGCAGTCCGGACCCGACCTATCGAAGCCGCGCCGCCAGCGCGGCTTTGGTGTATCTGGGGTCCGCCTATGGGGAACATGTATGGTGCGTTGAGGGTGTGTTTTATCAACTAAAGGGGGCGAAGCACCCAATCCACTTTTCGTCATTGCGAGCGAAGCGTGGCAATCCAGGAGTCGCGCAAACCGCTCTGGATTGCCACGCTTCGCTCGCAATGACGGAAGATTTTGAGTTCGGATTTAGGGCTGATCTTTGCTGGCTAACCCCCCACCGGGTAGCCCTGCCAGCGCTTGATCCGGCGGATCGCGAAGGCCGAGCGCATCGAGCTGACGCCGGGGAGCGCGGCGAGGCAGTCGCGGTGGATGCGGTCGTACTGATCAAGGTCGCGCGCGGCGACGCGCAGCAGGTAGTCGGCGTGGCCGGCCATCAGGTGGCAGTCGAGGATCTCGTCGAAGTCGGCCACGGCACGCTCGAACCGGTCCATCGCCTCGCGGCTCTGGCTGGTCAGCGTGATTTCGACGAAGGCCTGCATCTTGAGGCCGAGCTTCTGCGGATCGACCTGCGCGCCGTAGCCTGTGATCACCCCGCTGACCTCGAGCGCCTTGACCCGGCGGTGGCAGGCCGAAGGAGAGACGCCGGCGCACTCGGCCAGGTCGGCGATCGAGCGCGAGGAGTCTTTCTGCAAGGCCTCAAGGATCAGCACGTCGTTGCGGTCCACGGTGATTTTTCCTGGTTTATTGCTTTGATGCGGGAAATATCACCGATTGAGGGGCCTGAACAGGGTAAGATTGGGGAAACTTCCAGCTCAATCGGGCGTATCCTCTCCGCCATAAGTCATTCAAGGAGAGCCCCGATGCGCGTCGGCACCGTCAAGGAAATCAAGAACCACGAATACCGGGTCGGGCTGACCCCCGAAAGCGTGAGCGAGCTGGTCGCGCATGGCCACGAAGTGTGGGTCGAGGCTGGTGCGGGGAGCGGGATCGGTTCTTCGGACGCCGACTATGTCGCCGCTGGGGCGGCGATCAAGGCGACTGCGGCCGAGATCTTTGCGGAGTGCGAGATGGTGGTGAAGGTCAAGGAGCCGCAGCCGGTGGAACGCGCGCAGCTGCGCAAGGGGCAGGTTCTCTATACCTACCTCCACCTCGCTCCGGACCCTGAGCAGACTGCCGACCTGGTCAAGTCGGGCGTGACCGCGATTGCCTATGAAACCGTGACCGGCGCAGACAATTCGCTGCCTTTGCTGAAGCCGATGAGCCAGGTGGCCGGGCGGATGTCGATCCAGGCCGGGGCGACCGCGCTCGAAAAGGCGCATGGCGGGCGCGGGGTGCTGCTGGGCGGCGTGCCGGGCGTGCTGCCCGCCAAGGTCGTGGTGATCGGCGGCGGCGTGGTCGGCTTCAACGCCGCGCAGATGGCGGTCGGCATGGGCGCCGAAGTGACGATCCTTGACCGCGATCCGGCGACGCTCGAGCGGCTCGACAACCATTTCGCAGGGCGCGCGCGCACGCTCTATTCGGGCAAGGCCAGCCTGGCGCAGGAAGTGGCCAGCGCCGACCTGGTTATCGGCGCGGTGCTGATCCCCGGGGCCGCCGCGCCCAAGCTGGTGACCCGCGCGATGCTTTCGACCATGAAGCCCGGCGCGGTGCTGGTCGACGTCGCGATCGACCAGGGCGGCTGCTTTGAAACCAGCAAGGCGACCACCCATGCCGATCCGACCTATGTGGTTGACGGGATTGTCCATTACTGCGTCGCCAACATGCCCGGCGCGGTGGCGCGGACTTCGACCTATGCGCTCAACAACGTGACCCTGCCGCACGCTCTCAGGATCGCGGACCTCGGCTGGAAGGCGGCGCTGAAGGCCAATCCGCACCTCGCCGAAGGGCTCAACGTGCACGAGGGCAAGGTGACCTATGAGGCGGTGGCGCGCGATCTGGGCTATGATTACGTGCCGGTGGCCGAGGTGCTGGGCTGAATCATCGGAAAAAAGTCGGCAGTTTCGCGGGGATATTAACCACGGCAAGTCACCAGTTGTGAGGCGTGAAACGGGTAACCGGGGGCTATGGAAGCCCGCGCCGTTAAGACCTCCCAACTGATCCGCAAGCTGCTGTGGCTGCTGGCCGGGCTCTGGTTGCTGCTGGCCGCGCCGGCGCTGGCTGAGGGGAGCGCCCCGCTGGTCCCGGGCTGCCACGCCTATCCCGCCGACCTCGCCGGGGTGCGGGCGCTGGAAGCGGGCAAGGGAGGCTGGATCTGCGAGGACCGCGACTGGTCGGCCAAGACCGGGCTGGCGCTGGTCCGGTTCGATCTTGGCGCAGAAGGCCGCATTCCGGCCGAGCTGATGACCCGGATCGCCCGGTTCGAGGCGTTGGCGATCCGGATCGAGCGCGAGGATGGCAGCGCGGTAACCTATCCGGTCACGGTTACCGATCTGGTCCCGCGCGGGCACATGACCATGGCGCTGGCCCTGCCCGAAGCCGGAAGCCCGGCCCGGCGGATCACCGTCATGGTCACCGGGGCGACCGCCGCACCGCTGCTTCGTGCGATGCGGCTCAATGCCAGCCCCACGCCGGTGCTGGGGCCTGAGCAGCTCTTGCTGGGGGTGCTGTGCGGGGTGCTGCTGGTGCCGCTGTTCTTCAACCTCGCGCTCTACCGCGCGCTGCGCGACCGGTTCCTGGTCTGGCATGTGGCCGTGGTTGCCTTCATGCTTGCGCATACGGTGGTCACGTCGGGACTGGTCTCGCTGCTGGTCCCTGTCCCGGTCGGGACCGTCTCGACGCTGATCGCGGTAACCTTTTGCGGCGGGGTGGCCGCGGCGATCATGTTGGCAAGCGATTTCATCGAACCGGACAAGCTGTCCCCGCTCCATCGCCGCGCGCTGCGCCTGACCGCACTGTGGGCCGTGCTCAACGTCACGTTCCTGCTGGCGACGGTCGACTGGCTGCAGGTCTATGCGATCGATGCCTACTTCGCGAGCTGGCTGCCGGTCGTCGCAGTGCTCGGCTGGTGCCTGTCCGCGGCCTATCGGCGCGACAGCCGCGCGGTCAAATTCCTGATTGCCTCGTGGCTCCCGCTGATCCTGGCCAGCCTGTGGCAGATCGGCGATGCGATCCTGGGCAACCAGTCCGAACCGGCCGGGCTGTTTCTGGCCCAACGCGTGGCGATCGGGCTCGAAGTGCTGATCGGTTCGATCGGGATCGCCGACCGCTTCATCCAGCTGCGCCGCGACCGTGACGATACCCAGGTGCTGGCCAGCGAAATGGCCCGCCTGGCCGAGCGCGACGCGCTGACCGGGTTGCTCAACCGCCGCGCGATCGAACGCCGCTTTGCCGCTTTGCGCCGGGGCGGCTTCTCGACCCTGGCCCTGCTCGATCTCGATCATTTCAAGGCTGTCAATGATCGCCACGGTCATACCGTCGGCGACAATGTGCTGCAGGCAGTTGCCGCGGCGCTGGCCAACGAGCGCGATGTGCTGGCAGTGCGGCTGGGCGGCGAGGAGTTCCTGCTGTTGCTGCGCGGACCGCAACCGGCCCAGCGCGCCGAACATCTGCGCCAGTCAATCACCGCACGAGTGGCAGGTGAGGTGATCGGGCTCGACCAGCCAGTCACCGCCAGCATGGGACTTGTCGAAATTCCCGCTGCAGTCATCCCCGACGCGACTTTCGCATCGATCTATGCCCGCGCCGATGGTTTGCTTTACCAGGCCAAACGCGCGGGGCGAAATCGCACTGTCAGCGAGCGCATGACGGTCTTTTCCGGACACAAGGCCAAAGCGGCCTGACGGCTCAAGGCTCGTCGGCAAAAGGCCTGAACGGCGCGGTCACGTCTTCGCGCACCCGGCACAGCCGTCCGCTGGCCCGATCGAGCATGGCCCAGGTGGTGTTCGAACTGACCAGGACCTTGCCCGCAGCGTTGCGAAAATCGACCCGGCGGTCGAACCGCGCGCCGGTGGGGGCAGTGGGGATGTAGGTCTCGGCTGTCACTGTCTCACCCTCACCAACATTGCCGCGATAGTCGATCTCATGCCGGGTCACGACCCAGATGTACTGCGCCTGGTGCTCGGCGCTGGCAACCGCGCCCCAGTGCGCGGTGGCGATCTGCTGGATCCAATCGACCCAAACCGCGTTGTTGACATGGCCCAGCTCGTCAATGTGCTCTGGGCTTGAGGTGAAGGTTAGCGTGTAACGATTGGTCATGCCTTGCGCACTAGCCAATTCGGCGCGGCCGTTCCAGTTCGTCCAGCAGGACGCCGATCCTGCGCCGCATGATTGTTAGTGCTTCGGCAAAGTGCTGATTGGCCGAGGGCGTATCGCGCCAGTCGCGCAAGTCCTTGCCGGTTACTTCGAACGGCAGCGGATCAAAATAGACCACCACATCGGCCCAGACCGCATCGGCTGCAGTCAAGACGCGCAAGGGATCGCGTTTCACCGCGATCCCGTCGCGGACCAGGGCCGCAGCCACTTCGGGGCTGGCGCCTTCTTCCGGATCAACCCCGCGCGATTGGACCTTGATCGAAACGCCGCGAGCCTTGGCCTGTCCACGCATCAACTCGCGCGCGATCGGGCTCTTCACCGTGCCATGCAGGCAGACGAACAGCACTCGCGGAGCTCGCTTGCCCGGCGCTTTGGCCGCGACCAGCAGCGCTGCTGCCGAGAGGATGGTGGTGCGGCGGGAAAGCCCGCCAAAAGTGATGCTACGCATGGCGCCTCCGGAAAATCAGCGCGCAACGTTGAGCCAAGGCCTTACCGGGAGCTGCTTTTGCCCGGTTGCGAGCAGTCTAGGGCGATTCTCCGAACCCTGCAAGCCCCTCACACGCGAACCGCCGCCGCGCCAGTTGTTAGTGAAACCACCACTTTCCCGTGCCATAGTCGGTGCCATGGCACCTCAAAAGGGCAAGTCTGACTGGTTCTTTGCGCAAGGCCCTTTGGGTTCCTGGGGCCGGCGGCTGGGCTTTCGCTGGATCTTCCCGATCGGGACGCTGGCGGTGCCGTTCCATCCGTTGATCCTGCCTGCGGCGCTGCTGGGAATCCTGGGTTGGACAGCGTGGTCCGTGGGGCAGGCGATTGCGGGCACCGGAGGTCTTGCGAACTCGATTATGATGCTGATCCTGGCGCTTGGCCTGGGTCTGCTGATGTCGATCCCGGTGCTGTGCTGGTTCGTCTTCGCACTGGGGGGGCGGCTGGTGCAGTCCGTGCTGTTCCTCGCCGCGATGATCCTTATCGCGGTCGACTGCTGGCAGAGACAGATATCGATCATCTGGGCGGTCCTGCCAGTGGCCTATGTCGGCCTGTTTGCGGTCCAGGTGCTGCTGGGGCCGATCTGGCTGCGCTTGATCGAGCGTGAACAAGCGCATTTTGCTACGCGAGAGTCAGGGCAGCAGGTCACCGCACTGGCAGCGTTCTCGCACGGCGCGCGCGATCTTATCACAAGTTCGGCGATTGCCAGCCTCTATTGCCCGCCCTTGCGCGGCACCATCAAGGCCATGCACTATCACTGGCTGACCGTCGAGGACGCTCGGGCCCTGCAGGAGGTTTGCGGCGAAATGGTGCCCCGCGCGTGGAAGTTCGAACCCTGCAACGACGCCGTGCTGCTGATCCGACAGGAAGCCCCGAAGCCGCGTGAAGCGATCTGGCTGACCCAGGGCAAGCTGACGACCCCGCTATGGTTGGTGACCGGCCTGCAGGCAGTTTCGGCGCGCGGTTGCGGAGAAGACTGGCGACTGGTTTCCGGCGAAGCTGCGACGGTCGCGCCAATCCCGCTGGTCAACCTGCTACGCTTCACATCGATCAGCGGCAGCCATTTCAACCGGCTGATCGCCGGGTTCCCGCGCCGCAAGGCCGCCGTGCTTGAAAGGCCCGAGGTCATGAACAGCCGTGAATTTACTTTGCTGTTCACACCTCGCGAGGGCGGGGCAGGACCGTTCGACAAGGCCGGGCTCAAGGCGCTCTACGCCGAAATTGACGGGCATTTGCGGGAACTGGCGTCCGAGCGCGCCGAGGCAATCGCCAACATCCCCGCCTTTTGGGAGAAACTGGCACAGGGCCAGCATCTCTGGCTGCTCGACAATCAGTCCATCGATGTGCTGTGCAAAGAGCCGGAACGGCTTAGCGGCAAACAAGTAGCGCCAGTGATCGATTGGTTCGAAGCCGCGCGCAAGGAACTTGACCCCATGAAGCTGTTGTCGGCTGCGCGGTTGCTCGTGGCTTTTCCCGACGATCTGCTGGCGCTGCAGCGCGAACGGCTCGAGACGATCTTCAACAGCCAGTCGTTGGCCTTGCAATGGGAAATTCACAAGGTAGTTGATCGCAAGCCCCTTCCACGCAAACTGCCGCTGCTGGCGGGGACTTATGGCGGCTTCGGGTTGTTCCTATCCCACCCTTCGCTTTACGCCAAGCTGGGCCGGATCAGCCCGCAAATGGCCGCGGTCAAGCGCCTGCTGGAGCAGCGCGTGCAGAGCGGCGAACCTGGGCTCTGCACCGTGCCAAAAATGATCGTTTCGCGTAGGGGGGTCTTCGCAACTGGTCCGCTCGATCCGGTCTAACCCTCCACCCCCAACTGCCACAGCACAAAGGCAAACTCCTCCGCCAGTTCCCGCAGGCTTTCGAACCGGCCCGACTTGCCGCCGTGCCCGGCGCCCATGTTGGTCTTGAGCAGCAGCTCATTGTCATCGGTCTTGAGTTCACGCAGTTTGGCGACCCATTTGGCCGGCTCCCAATAGGTTACGCGCGGATCGTTGAGGCCGGCGGTAACCAGCATCGGGGGATAGGCCTGCGCCTTGACCTGATCGTAGGGCGAGTAGCTGCGGATCAGTTCGAACGCGGCCTGGTCCTCGATCGGGTTGCCCCATTCGGGCCATTCTCCAGGTGTTAGCGGCAAGGTAGGGTCCAGCATGGTATTGAGCACATCGACGAATGGCACATGCGCCGCGACTGCTCCCCACAGCCCAGGGTCCGAATTGACCACTGCGCCCATCAGTTCTCCGCCCGCCGAGCCGCCCCCGATCGCGATCTTGCCGGCCTGGGTGAAGCCGCGCTCGATCAGGCCTTTGGCGACATCGACGAAGTCATGGAAAGTATTGGTCCGCCGTTCGAGTTTTCCAGCCTTGTACCACGCCCGGCCCAGGTCATCGCCGCCACGGATGTGGGCGATGGCATAAGCAAAGCCGCGGTCGACCAGGCTCAGCCGGGTGGTCGAAAAACCAGGATCGATCGCGATGCCATAGGCGCCGTAGCCGTAAAGGTAGAGCGGGCCGGCAGGCGTGCGGTCCCTGCGCTGGACCAGGCTGACCGGGATCAGGGTGCCATCGCGCGCGGGGATCTCAAGCCGCTCGGTCACATAGAGCGCGGCGTCATAGCCAGAAGGGATCTCCTGCACCTTGAGCGTAGTCATGGCCCCGGTTGCAACGGCATAATCGATCACGCTGGCCGGACTGACCATGCTCTCGTAAGTCAGCCGCAGCTTGTCCATCGCCCATTCTGGATTGTCGCCCAGCCCGGCGCTGAAGCTCGCTTCCGGAAACGCGATCGGCTCGACCCGGCCTGGCTCGCCGTAATAACGCACCTCGATCCGGTCGAGCCCGCGAACCCGGCCAGTTGTGACATAGAAGTCGCGGAACAAGTCGACCCCGGTCAGGTAGTAGTCATCCGAGCCCTCGATCAGCGTGGTCCACTGGTCCGGGTCGGAAAGCGGTGCGGTGGCGAGCCGGAAGTTCTCGTGGGTGTCGTTGGTGTGGATATAGAGCTGGCCGTCGCGTTCATCGACGTCGTATTCGATCCCGGTCTGCCGCGCGCGGACCAGCAAGGGCACGGCGAGCGGATCGGCGGCGGGGAGCAAACGCACTTCGCTGGTTTCGTGGTCACCGCTGGAGAGCACCAGCCACTGCTCGTTCGATGACAGCCCGGCGCTGGCCCGGAAGCCTTCGTCATGCTCGCGGTAAAGCTCGGCATCGTCGGCATTGGGCTGGCCCAGCCAGTGCAGCATCACCCGGTCGGTGCGCCATTGCTCGTTGGCGGGGGTATAGACCAGGCCCTTGTCGCCCGCGACCCAAATCAGGCTACCCAGCGTGCCGGGGATCTCGTCACCCAGCAATTCGCCAGTGGCAAGGTCTTTGACCCGTGCGGTGTAGCGTTCCGAGCCATTGTCGTCAGTCGAATAGGCCAGCAGGTGCCCGTCACTCGAAACTGACATGGCCTCAAGCCGGAAGTATTCCTTGCCCGCGGCCAGCGCGACCTCGTCAAGGATCAGCTGGTCTTCGCCCCCGGCGACCGGGCGCCGCCACCACTTCTTGTACTCCGCGCCTTCCTCGAACTCGATCCAGTAGAGGTAATCGCCGTCCTTCTGCGGAACCGATGTATCGGCCTCCTTGATCCGGGCGCGCATTTCCTTGAACAGCGCTTCGATCCGATCCTGGCGCGGAGCCATCCGCGCCTCGAACCAGGCGTTCTCGGCGGCAAGGTGCGCGAGCACCGCCTTGTCGGTGACTTCGGGATAGCCCGGATCGCGCAGCCAGGCGTAATCATCGCTGGTCTCGATGCCGTGATGGGTTTGGACGAAGGGCTGCTTTGCAGCGACGGGGGGAGTGGTAAGCGTCATGGCATGGCTCTATGGTGGTGTCAGAAGGACTGCAAGCCATGCTGATGAATACTCATGAATCGCGGCTCGACGCGCTGCGCAAGGAACTCAAGGCCCGCGGGCTAGACGGATTCGTGGTGCCGATTTCGGACGAGCATATGAGCGAGTATGTCGGTGCCTATGCCCAACGCCTGGCCTGGCTGACCGGGTTCGGCGGATCGGCCGGAACTGCGGCGGTGCTGGCGGACAAGGCGGCGATCTTTGTCGACGGGCGCTATACCCTGCAGGTGCGCGAACAGGTTGACGGGCGACTGTTCGAGTATGTTTCGGTGCCCGCCTCCTCGGTTTCGGCCTGGCTGGCCGAGAATGCGCCTGTGGGCGGCAAGATCGGGTTCGATCCCTGGCTGCATAGCAAGCCCTGGGTCGATACGACCAACAAGGCGCTGCAGGCCAAGGGCGCCGCGCTGGAGCCGGTGGAGGGCAATCCGATCGACGCGATCTGGGCCGACCAGCCTGCGCCTTCGCTTGCCCCGGCGCTGGTCCACGGCAACGAATACACCGGCAAGGCGAGCGAGGCCAAGCGCAGTGAGGTGGCCGAATGGCTGACTGCCAAGGGCCTCGATGCGGCGGTGGTCTCGGCGCTTGATGGGGTGGCCTGGTTGCTCAACCTGCGTGGCACCGACGTCAATTGCACCCCCGTGGCGTTGAGCTTCGTGCTGGCCCATGCCGATGGCACCGCCGAACTGTTCATCGCCGAGGAAAAGGTCACGCCCGAACTGCGCGCGCACCTTGGCAACGCCGTGACGATCCGCCCGCGCGAAGCTTTCGTGCCGCAGTTGAAAGCGCTCGCCGGCAAGAAGGTCGCGGTCGATCCCGAGCGCTCGGTCCAGGCGGTATTTGCCACGCTGGAAGGCGCGGGCGCAAGCGTGGTCGAACTGACCGATCCGACCGTACTGGCAAAAGCGGTCAAGAACCCAACCGAACAGTCCGGCCAACGCGCTGCCCAGGCCCGTGACGGCGCGGCGATCGTCAAGTTCCTGCACTGGTTGAGCGTCGAAGCTCCCAAGGGCGGGCAGGACGAACTTTCGGCCGCCGCCAGGCTCCAGGCCTTCCGCGAGGAAAGCGCGCTGCTGCGCGATATGAGCTTCGATACGATCTCGGCGGCGGGTCCGCACGCCGCCAGCCCGCACTACAAGGTGGATGAACATTCGAACATCCCGATCGACCCGGGATCGGTCTACCTGGTCGATTCGGGCGGTCAGTATCTCGATGGCACCACCGATATCACCCGCACCGTCTGGATCGGCCCGGGTGAACCGACGGCCGAACACAAGGACCGCTTCACCCGCGTTCTCAAGGGCCACATCACGCTGGCGCTCGCTGTGTTCCCCAAGGGCACTGTCGGTGGCCAGCTCGATACCCTCGCGCGTTATGCGCTGTGGCAGGCCGGGGTCGATTACGCCCACGGCACCGGGCACGGGGTTGGCAGCTTCCTCTCGGTCCACGAAGGACCCCAGCGGATCGCCAAAGCCCAGGGCGGGCAGGCCGGGACCGGGCAGGAGCTGATGGCCGGAATGATCCTTTCGAACGAGCCGGGCTATTACAAGGCTGGCCATTACGGAATCCGGATCGAAAACCTGGTTCTGGTCGAACCGCGCGAGATCGCGGGGATGGAAGGCGAGTATTTCGGCTTTGAGAACCTCACCTGGGCCCCAATCGACCGCACCCTGGTCGATACCAGCCTGATGACCCGCGACGAACTCAAGTGGTGGGATGATTATCATGCTAGGGTCGAAGCACTGCTCGCGTCGCAGCTCGAAGGCGAGGCATTGGAGTGGCTCAAGGCGGCCTGCGCCCCCTTGCCGGTGCATTGATGTTCGCGTAATGTTCCACTTCGACTCGAAGGGAGAAAAGCAATGATCGGATATGTAACCGTCGGCACTAACGACCTGCCGCGCGCCGCCAGGTTCTATGATGCTATCGCTGCCGAGATGGGCACCGGGCGGATGATGGAATTTGAAACCTTCATCGCCTGGGGTACGCCGGGTGGCGGCTGCGGGATTGCGGCGACGAAGCCCTATGATAGCCAGGCCGCCACGGTCGGCAACGGGGTGATGGTCGCGATCGAAGCGCGCGATGCGGCGCAAGTCGACAAGCTCTATGCCATCGCGCTGGAAAACGGCGGGACCGACGAAGGCGCACCCGGTCCGCGCGGCGATGGGTTCTATGCCGGCTATTTCCGCGATCCGGATGGCAACAAGCTCAATGCTTTCGTGATGGGCTAGGCTGACTTTTGGCGGGGCGGTCGGGCCGCCTCGCTAAACCGCCGATGAACGCGCCGGCATTCCTGCGACAATTTGATGCAATTCTGCTTGCATCGGGCATACTCGCGCGACACCCTTGGGTTAGTGAGGGTTTCGGAAGCCGCGCGGTGCTGCTTGTCCCCCTCCCCACCAGACCGCGCGGCTTCACGCCATTCTTGGAACGGGAGTTCACCTGATGAAAAAGTTTACCCTTGGCCTTTCGCTGTTGGCGCTGGGAATTGCCGGGACCGCAATCGCGGCCGCCGAACATGGCCCGGGCATGGACCCGCTGGGCGACAAGACGATTACCAAGGCCGAATTCCTCGCCAAGCATGGCGAGATGTTTGACAAGATGGACGCCAACAAGGACGGCAAGCTCAACGACGCCGACCGCGCGGCGCACATGGGCCAGATGTTCGACAAGCTTGATACCGACAAGAACGGCTCGATCTCGCGCGATGAATTCGCCGCTGCGCACCAGCAGGGTCCGGGCGGATCTGGCGGCCACGAAGGCATGCAGCGCAAGCATGGCGAGCGTGGCGGGAAAGGCGCAAAGATGGGCATGATGATGATGCACATGGCTGACGCCAACAAGGATGGCAGCGTCACCCGCGATGAACTTGCTGCCGGTGCCGCCAAGCATTTCGACATGATGGATACCAATAAGGACGGCCAGTTGACCAAGGAAGAGCGTCAGGCCGCGCACCAGAAAATGCGCGGAATGATGGGCGGCAAACGCGGCGGGCCTGGCGGACATGCTGGCCACGACATGGGCGACATGCCGCCCCCGCCACCGGCGAACTGACCGGCGAGAAGCAAGCGGCCGCGATGGACCAAACCGCGCCTACCCGCCTGCTGCTGGTCGATGATGAACCAGCCCTGCGCGAACCCCTGGCCGAGTATCTTGTCCGCCAGGGGTTTGCCGTTGTCCAGGCCGCCAGTGCTGCAGAGGCGCGCAGCCAGCTCAAGAACGAGCTGCCCGAACTGGTCCTGCTCGACATCATGATGCCGGGCGAAGACGGCTTGTCGCTGTGCCGGCACCTGGCCGATGCCCATCAGATCCCCACCATCCTGCTGACCGCCAAGGGCGAAGCGATGGACCGGATTATCGGCCTTGAAATCGGGGCCGACGATTATGTGGTGAAGCCCTTTGAGCCGCGCGAACTGGTGGCCCGGATCCGCTCGGTGCTGCGCCGCAGCGCCAAGGGCGGCACAGTGCCCGCCGAAGACGAGCTATTCGAGTTCGAAGGCTGGCAGCTCGACCCGCTCAAACGCCGGCTGACCGATCCCGAAGGGGCCATGGTTTCGATCTCTTCGGCCGAATTCCGGCTGCTGATGGCTTTCCTCGAACATCCCCGCCAGGTGCTCGACCGCGACCGCCTGCTCGATATGGTCCAGGGCCGCGAGGCGCACCTGTTCGACCGCGCGGTCGATAACCAGGTCAGCCGTTTGCGCCGCAAGATCGAAGCCGACAACAAGGCACCCACCCTGATCCAGACAGTCTGGGGCGGCGGATACATGCTGGCCACCGATGTCCGCCGGGTAAAGTCTCCCTGAGATGAAACGGCTGCTCGGGGGCATCTGGCCAAGAAGCCTGCAAGGCCAGCTGTTGCTGGCCGTGGCGCTGGCATTGCTGCTGGCGCAGACGGTCAGCGCGGTGCTGCTCTATGCGGCGCAGGTAGAGCGACGCGAAGCCGCACTGGTTCATGCCGCCGCCATTCGCTTGTTCGCCGCCAATCGCGAGGGCAAGCTAATGGGGCTGCATCCCCCCGGCGCGATGGAGGCCGCGCACCAACTCAAGGTCGAACAGGCCGATAGCTCACCGCTGCTAGCCAGTGACGAACGGATCGACCGGGCTGAGGAGGAATTGCAAGAGATCCTGGCTGGACAAGGCTTTGCCACCAATTCTGTCGTGGTCTTCCACCGCCCGATGTATCACGATCCGCGCTTGGCCGGGCGTGTTGCGCGGCGGACCGCGGCGCTGGGCGTGCACGCCCCCCCTGCTCCCCGCGAACTGATGGTTGCCGCGGTCGAATTACCTGAAAAGGGCGGCTGGATGGTGGTGCGCATGCCGGTGCCCCGGCCCCAGCGCGGGCTGATCCTGACCCTGATCGGTCAAACCCTGCTGCTCTATGCCCTGCTGTTCGGCGCGATCGCGCTGATCCTGCGCCAGATCACCAAGCCGCTGAAGGCGCTGACCGGACGGCTTGAACGCTTTGCCATGACCCGCGACGCGCAGGGACAACTCGAACCCGAAGGCCCCGACGATGTGCGCCGCCTGATTGTGGCGCACAATGGCATGGAAGCGCGCCTCGCCGCCCTGCTCGATGAAAAGGATGTGATGCTGGGAGCAATCGGGCACGACCTCAAGACCCCGCTGGCCGCGCTCAGGGTCCGGATCGAAAGCGTCGAGGATGAGGCCGAACGCGGCAAGATGGCCCGCACGATCGAAGATATCACCCGCAGCCTCGACGACATCCTCAGCCTGGCCCGGGTTGGCCGCCCCAGCGATCCGCTCGAAAGCGCCGACCTTGGCGCACTGGTAGCCCAGGTCGCCGAAGAGTTCGAGGACATGGGCGAGCCGGTGACCTATGAAGGCGCGAGCCGGATCGTGCTGCCGCTGCGCGCCACCTGGCTGCGCCGCGCGGTGCGCAACCTGGTGGTCAACGCGTTGCGCTATGGCCGGGTCGCGCGGATTTCGCTGAGCCGCGAAGGCGGTCACGCGGTGATCCGGATCGAAGACGATGGCCCCGGGATTGCCGAAGACCAGATTGCCCGCATGCTCGAACCTTTCACGCGCGGCGAGCCGTCGCGCAACAGCGAGACCGGTGGAGCCGGGCTGGGGCTAACCCTGGCTCGGGCGATTGCCGACCAGCATGGCGGCAGCCTGCAGCTTGCCAACCGCCGCGATACAAATGGCACCGTGACTGGATTGATTGCAGCGCTGAGCCTGCCGATTACTTGACCTTGGCGAGCTCGGCCGAAAGTTCGGCCCCGCGCGCTTCCTTCAGCACCCCGCACGAGCGCACCCGCTCGATCGTCCGCTCCAGTTCAAGCGCACCGGTCTTGCCCTTGAGCTTGGGCCGCAGCAGCGCCGCAATTTCTTCCGAACGCTCGACCGAGCAGAACCCGTTGACGACCGTAGAAAGCCGCGAGGCAGAGAAGATTCCGCCGCCGCCACTGGTTAGCTGGTCAAAATTGGCCTTGAGCCATTCGAAGCCCAGATCCCGGGTCTCTCGGGTGGCGATAACCGAGCGGACCACGCCGAGCCGCTCGCTTTTGCGCAGGCGCGAGTCGGTGAAGCCGTCGAGCACCCATTTGGCTACCTCGGGGCTCCCCGATCCGGCTACGGCATCCAGTGCCTCAGGCCGGAACAGCGGATCCTGCGAGGCCAGCGCCTTGTCTGCCAGGTCCTTGGCTGCGGCCAGCCCGCCTTCATCGATTACCACCGCAAAGGCCACACCATACCATGCCGGATCGAGCGCGGCCTTGTCGCCTGCGAGATAGGCCTTGGCTGCCTGGCCAAGCTTGAGGCGCAGAGCCGGATCCTTGGCAGTCAGCGCGAGGTTGGAAACCACTTCACTGCGCTGCTCGGATTTCTCCGGATCTTCGCTGGCATAGGCACCGGCGCGCGGATCGAATCCCATCGCGGTCAACCGCGGGAGATTGATCTGCTCAACCAGACGGCGGTACCCGGCCTCACCCTCGGCGTTTAGCATGCCAGTGCCCGCCAGGACATCGATCGAACCGATCCCGCTGGCGCTGGCATAGGAATCCTTGTTGCGCGCCAGGTTGCGGGCCGCGGCGATCAGCTGCGCCGGGCTGGCGCGCCCGGCCAGGAAGCTGGCGTAAAGCGAATCGTCGAGCGCCAGGGCCTCGCCGCCGGGCAAGCGGTCGGCCATGGCGATCAGCGCGTCCCAGTCCTTGGCGGGAAGTTCGAAGCGGTAATAGCCGGTGCCGCCAGCGTTGGGGATCAGTGTGCCTTTCCCGGCCAGGTTGACCGCGCCGCTCGGGCTGTTCAGTAACTGGCACTTCTGCACCCCGGCGCTGCGCCGCACGCACAGGGGCACACCCCAGCGCGTGGCCGGAGCCTGGCTGCCAAGCCGCACATACCGGCTCTGGCTGACGGTGTAGCCGCCTTTGCCATCGTGCGCGAAAGTCACCAGCGGAACGCCCTGCTGGTCGGTAAAACTCTGCATTGCGGGCACGATCCGCGGATCACCCGATGCCTGGGCCATCGCCGCGAAGAAATCGGTGCTGGTGGCGCTGCCATAGCGGTGCTTGGCCATATAGCCGCGCACGCCCTGTTTGAATTTTTCATCGCCCATGTAACCGGCAATCATCGCCACCACGTGGCCGCCTTTGCCATAGGTGATCGAATCGAAAGCTTCGTCGATCTGGGCATTGGTGGGAATCGGCTGGTGGATCGGGCGCCCGGCGACCAGCGCATCGGTGCGCATGGCGCCAAACCCTTCGGCCAGTGCGCCGGCCCGGATGTTGAGATCGGGCCGCCATTCGTCGCCGATCCGGTAGCCCATCCAGTTGGCAAAGCTCTCGTTCAGCCAGATGTCATCCCACCAGGCCGGGGTCACCAGGTCACCAAACCACTGGTGCGCCAATTCGTGGCTGACGATCATCCCGAAGTCGCGCTTCTGGCTGGTGGTGGCCTTTTCATCCATGATCAGGATCGGGTCGGCATAAAGGTCGGCCCCGGCGTTCTCCATCGCGCCAGGCAGGATCGGCGTGGTGATCTGGTCGAGCTTGGGATAGGGGAAGCTCTGACCGAAATAACGTTCCAGGTGGGTGACGATACCTTTGGTGCCGGCGAGCGCGAAAGTCATTTGCCCGGCGTTCTGCCTAGTCGTCACGATCCGGATCGGCAGCGGGGTCTTGCGCTGCGGGGTGGGTGCGACCTTGCCTTCAGCCACTGCGAAAGGCCCAACCATCATCGCCACCAGGTAGGTTGGCAGCGGCAGCGTGGGGGCAAACCGGTGAACTACCCATTCGCCCTCGTTGGTGGCGCTCGTCTCGGGTGCGTTACTGACCGCGATGTGCCCTTTGTGTGTACGCAGAGTGATATTGAAGGGCACCTTGAAGCCCGGTTCATCGAAGCCGGGAAAGGCCGCGCGGGCATCGATCGATTCAAACTGGGTCCAGCTGTACCAGTCCTCGCCGACCTTGACCCGGAACATACCCGAAGGCCCGCTCTGGAACGCGGCATCGTAGTCGAAGCTGAAAGTCACCGGCCCGGCCGGCAGCGCCTCGTCGAAGACCAGGCGGGCCACTCCGGTTGGATCAAGCTCGTACCACCGTCCCACGTAGCTTTTCCCGCCGATCGTGGCGACCGCCCTGGTCATCCGCAGGTCGCGACCGTGCAAGTCGATGAATTTGCTGGCTGTTTTCAGCGTGGCATCGATCTCGGCATGGCCCGAAAACCGTTCAGCCGAAGGGTCGACAGTCAGGTCGAGCCGGTAGGTCAGCGGGCGCACCGCATCGCTGAGCCGACCCGCCGGCACTGGAGCCAGCGCAGCGATAGCAGGGTCAGCAACTGGCGCTTCAGCCAAAGCCGGAGCGGCGAATGCAAGCGAAAGCGAAGAGACAGCAAGCAGCAACGAACGCATGGATAATCCTTGGCGACCAGATTTTCTGGCCGGCACAGACCCCAAGCCGAAATCAAATGCAACCACCCCTATCGACCAAGGACAATCCCTGCCCGACCAGCGTCAACGCAGCAGGTTGCCGACGATCCCGCGGACAAAACGGCCGACCGCCGAGCCGCCCAGCTGGGTGCCGATCGCCCCTGCGGCTGCGCTGGCCGCCGAGGCCATCGGCGAGGCCGAGCTGCGCCGCCCGGTGATCTTGCTGGCGATGATCGTACCCGCCGAAGCCGCCGCTGCCCCGAACGCGGCCTTTCCGGCCCGTTCCCACATCGACGGCGTTCGTCGCGGCTGGGCGCGCTGGACCTCGACGCCCTGCTCCTCGACCACCTGAGCCGCCGCCGCCGCATCCTCGGCCTTGCGCGCCAGCACTTCGGCGGCGCTTTCGCGGTTGACCGCAGTTTCGTATTTGCCCTCGAACGGACTGATCGACTGGATGATCGCGCGCTCCTTGTCGCTGACCGGGCCCAGCCGACTGCGCGGCGGAGCCACCAGGGTGCGCTGGACCACGCCCGGCGCACCGTCCTCGTCGAGCATCGAGACCAGCGCCTCACCGACCTTGAGCTGGGTGATCGCCGCTTCGACATCGAGCCCGGGATTGATCCGGAATGTCTCGGCCATGGCCTTGATCGCCCGCTGATCGCGCGGGGTATAGGCGCGCAGCGCGTGCTGCACCCGGTTGCCCAGCTGCCCGGCGATCTTCTCGGGCACATCGATCGGGTTCTGCGAGATGAAATAGACCCCGACGCCCTTTGAGCGGATCAGCCGCACGACCTGTTCAACCTTGTCGAACAAGGCCTCGGGAGCATCGTCGAACAGCAGGTGGGCCTCGTCGAAAAAGAACACCAGCTTGGGCCTTTCCAGATCGCCTGCTTCGGGCAGCGCCTCGAACAGTTCGCTCATCAGCCACAGCAGGAAAGTCGAATAGAGCTTGGGATTCTGCATCAGCTGCTCGGCAGCGAGCACGTTGATGATGCCCTTGCCAGCCTCGTCGCAGCGCAGGAAATCGTTGATCTCGAACGCAGGCTCGCCAAAGAAGCGGTCGGTCCCCTGGCTTTCGAACGCCAGAAGCTGGCGTTGGATCGTGCCGACGCTGGCCCTGGATACATTGCCATAGCTGGTCACCAGCGAAGCGGCGTTTTGCGAGCAGGTCACCAGGACCCGGTGCAGGTCGTCGAAATCGAGCAACAGCAGGCCGTTGTCGTCAGCCCATTTGAAGCAGACCGCGAGCACGCCTTCCTGGGTCTCGTTCAGCCCCAGCAGCCGCGAAAGCAGCAATGGGCCCATTTCCGAAACGGTGGTGCGGATCGGATGGCCTTTCGCCCCGAACAGGTCCCAGAACACCGCCGGGTTATCATGGTAGTCGTAAGGCACGATCCCCAGGTCCTTGGCGCGCTGCTTCAACGCATCGGCATGGGCAAAGTTGTCGCTCCCGGCCATGCAGATCCCTGAAAGATCGCCTTTGACATCGGCGACGAAGACCGAAACCCCGGCCTGGCTGAACTGTTCGGCCATCACTTGCAGGGTCACGGTCTTGCCGGTGCCGGTCGCCCCGGCAATCAGCCCGTGGCGATTGGCCATGTCGAGCCGCAGCACTTGTCGTTCGCCGCTGTCCGCAAGGCCTATGAAGATCTCGTCCATCGCAAATAGGCTCCGCCTGAATTTGGTTCAGTGGCCGGGATAGCCTGACCCAAGCACTTGCGCGAGTGGCCTTTTGCAAGTCTGGCCAAGCGCGGCTAGAAGCGCCGACACATGTCCGATCCCTTCATCCTGCTAGACGACGCGCGCCCTGAGGGCGCCAGCCCGGCCCGCCTTTACGAAGCCCCGCGCGAAGTGGTGGTCGCGCGCCGGGTGGACGAGGTTCTCCCCGCGCTCGAGCGGATAGCCGCGCTGCAAGCTGAAGGTGCCGAGCTGGCGGGCTATTTCGCCTATGAGGCCGGCCTCGCGCTGGAGGAGCGGCTGGCCCCGCTGGCTGCCTCGCGCACCGGGGCGAGCGGGCCGTTGGTGTGGTTCGGGGCCTTTGACGGCTTCACCGAAATCCAGGCGGACGAAGTCCCGGCCTGGCTGGCCGCGCGCGGCGGTGGCGGACTGGCCCTGGTTGGCCCGCTCGATCCGGCAGTTTCGCCGGGCGGCTATGCCCGGGCTTTCGCCGAACTGCAGGAACGGATTTCGGCGGGCGATATCTATCAGGCCAATCTGACTTTCCCGCTGACCGGATCCTATCGCGGCGATCCACTGGCGCTTTATGCCGCAGCCCGCCCGGCGGCCAATGCCGGTTATGGCGGGGTTCTGTTTGACGGGACGCACTGGCTGCTGAGCTTTTCGCCCGAACTGTTCTTTGCCGAACGCGACGGGGCGGCCATTGCCAAGCCGATGAAGGGCACGCGTCCCCGTGGCCGCGATGCGGCAGAAGACGCGGCGTTGAAGGAAGAGCTGGCGGTATCGGCCAAGGACCGCGCCGAAAACCTGATGATTGTCGATCTGATCCGCAACGACCTGTCACGCGTGGCCGAGGCCGGCAGCGTCAAGGTCGATGCGCCGTTCGCGGTTGAGACTTACCCGACGGTCCACACCATGGTCACTACTGTGCGCGCGCGGCTGCAGGACGGGATGGGCGCGGTCGACATGCTGCGCGCGCTGTTCCCGTGCGGCTCGATCACCGGCGCGCCCAAGATCCGGGCAATGGAGCTGATCGATGCTGTCGAGCGCGATGCCCGGGGACCCTATTGCGGTGCGATCGGCCGGATCGATGCAGGCGGTGAGGCGGCCTTCAATGTCGCGATCCGCACGCTTAGGTTGACGCCAAGCGAGAACCAGCGCGGACGGGCCGTGCTGGGGGTTGGCGGGGCGATCGTGGCCGATAGCGAAGTGCTGACCGAATGGCGCGAATGCCTGATCAAGGGCGGGTTCGTGCGGATGAGCGCGGGCGGGGCCGACCTGATCGAGACCATGCGCTTCACTCCCGAAGAGGGCGTGCCGCTGCTCGAGCTGCACTTGGAGCGGATCAAGGCCAGTGCATCCGAACTGGGCTTTGCCTTCGATCGCCACGCGGTGCGCAATGCAATCCAGGCGCTGTGCTTCGAAGCCGATGCGCCCGCCAAACTGCGGCTGCTGGCTTCGCGCGGCGGGGCTTACAGCCTGGAGCTGAGCGCATTGCCCGAGCCGACCAGCGAACCGCTGGCCTGCGCGGTTCTGCCGCTGCCGGTCGATAGCGGTGACTGGCGGTTACGTCACAAGAGCACCGACCGGGGCTTCTATGAGGCCGGGCTAGAGGCTGCACAGCAGGCCGGGGCCGGCGAGGCTTTGTTCGTGCGTGACGATGGCCTGGTAACCGAAGGCTGCTTTACCAACCTGTTTGTCGAGCGTGATGGTCAGCTTTTGACCCCGCCTGCGCGGCTGGGGCTGCTGCCGGGCGTACTGCGCCGCTCGCTCTTGGAAGAAGGCCGCGCGGTGGAGGCCGAATTGACACTGGACGACCTCAAGGACGGGTTCCTGGTGGGCAATGCGCTGCGCGGGCTGATGGAGGCCAAACTGCTGTGAAACTGAGCCAGGCCCTCAGCCGGATTGCGCCGTCGAGCACCGCGGCGATGAGTGATCGCGCAACTGAGCTGCGCGCTGCGGGCAGGGACATCATCTCGCTGTCCGTGGGCGAGCCTGATTTTGCCACCCCAGTGCATGTAGTCGATGCGGCCAAGGCCTCGCTCGATGCGGGCGATACCAAATACACTCCGGTCGCCGGCACGCTGGCGGTTCGCAAGGCGGCGGAGTTGCATTTCGCGCGCGACCTCGGGATCGAGGTTCCGGCATCGCAAGTTATTATCAGCGCAGGGGGCAAGCAGGCAATTTTCCACGCGCTTTGCGCCACGCTCGATCCGGGCGACGAAGTGCTGATCCCGGCGCCGTGGTGGGTTTCCTATCCCGAAATCGTTCGCTTCGCCGGAGGTACGGTGGTGCCGCTGGAAACGACCCCTGCCACCGGTTACCGGATCACACCCGCACAGCTTGATGCCGCGATGACTGCGAACACGCGGTGGCTGCTGCTGAATAGCCCGGGCAATCCCACCGGTGCAGTCTATCCCGCCAGTGAATTGGAAGCACTGGGCGAAGTGCTGCTGAAGCACCCGCAGGTTATGGTGCTGTCCGACGACATCTACGCGCCGCTGCGCTACATCGAAGGCCCCCATGCCACGATCGCTGCGCTGTGCCCGGCGCTGGCGGACCGGGTGTTGACCGTATCGGGCCTCAGCAAGAGCCACGCGATGACCGGTTTCCGGATTGGCCTCGCCGCCGGGCCGGAATGGTTGATCAAGGCCATGGGCAAGCTCCAGTCGCACTCGATGGGCAGCCCTTCAACCACCAGCCAGGCCGCCGCCGTGGCGGCGCTGGAAGGGCCGCAGGACTTTCTGGTGGAGTGGTGCCAGGTGATGCGCGGCCGCCGCGATACGGTGGTGAGCGCGATCAACCAGATCCCGGGCCTGTCTGCGCCTGTGCCCGACGGAGCCTTCTACATCATGGTCGATGCCGCGCCGTACATGGCGCGGTTTGGCGATGACAATGCGCTCTGCCTGCACTTGCTCGACCATGGTGTCGCGGTGGTTCCGGCGTCGGCATTCGGTGGGCGCGCGGGCTTCCGGATCAGCTTTGCCGCCAGCGAAGAGTCCCTCAGCGAAGCGGTCCGCCGGATCGGGAAAGCCTTGTCATGACCCAGCTTCCGATCCTGTTCGAAGACGGCGAGTCGCTGGTGATCGACAAGCCCGCGGGGCTGGCGATCGACCCGCCGCGCAATGGCGGGCTTAGTCTGGAAAACTATCTCGAAGCGCTCAAGCTGGGATTCCAGCGCGTGCCCGTGGCGGTTCACCGGCTGGATCGCGATACCTCGGGCTGCCTGCTGCTGGCGCGCAATCCCAAGGCGCTGAAACGCTTCGCCGCCGCCTTCGAGGCGCGCGAAGTAGAGAAGCGCTACCTCGGCATTGTCGCCGGGCTGCTCGAAGGCGATGAAGGCACGATCGAACTGTCGCTGAGCAAAATCTCCAGCGCCGAAGCGGGCTGGCGAATGATCCCGGCGAAGAAGGGCAAGCCTTCGATCACCCACTGGCGCAAGCTCGCCACACAGGGCGGGCTGACCCTGGTCGAATTCAGGCCCGAGACCGGTCGCACGCATCAGATCCGGATCCATGCGCTGGCCGGGCTCGGCGCGCCGCTGTTGGGCGATCCGATCTATGGAACCGGCCAGGGCGCCAAACGGACCATGCTCCATGCCGCTGGCCTGACTGTGCAGCGCGGGGACAAGCCGCCGATCATCGCGGCTTCACCGATGCCGGCCGATTTCACCGCGCTGGGCTTCAGCGATGGCTGACGAGGCCGAAGCCGCGATTGAGCGGGCCATGGCCGCGCTCAGCGAAAGCTTCATCGCCGCCAGTGGCCCCGGCGGGCAGAATGTCAACAAGGTCGCGACTGCGGTGCAACTGCGACTCGATTCTTACGCGTTGCGCCTCTCGCCCCCGGTTTTCGCCCGCTTCAAGCAACTGGCCGGAACCCGGCTGACCGCCAAGGGCGAACTGGTTTTCACCGCGCGCAAGTTCCGCACCCAGGAAGCCAACCGTGCCGATGCCCGTCAGCGGCTGGCCGAGCTGATCCGTGATGCGCATGACTTGCCCGAAAAACGCGCCAAGAGCCGCCTCAATCGGGTCGGCAAGACCGCGCGGCTGGAAGGAAAGAAGAAACGCGGCGCGGTCAAGGCCGGGCGCGGAAAGGTGCCGCTGGATTGAGTTGTAACTGATCTCGCGGTAGTATGGGCGGAATGGACACAGTCAGCTTTTTCTTGGCAAGTTTTTGCCCAGCAATCTTGCTGATCTTGAGGCCCTTTGTGCTCGGAAACCTGTCAACTGCGAAGCGTATGACCCTCGATTTGGGAATCTTGGTAGTTAGCTTGCCGGTAGGAATGGAGCTTGTTGCCTGGGCTGCCCACTTTCCGAGTGACCCAGCTGATCACAGTCCTGGAATTGGAGTTGCGTGGGCCTTGCTGGTTAGCGTCTGGCTCGTCTGCATTTTTGTTTGGCTAATTCGGCTTGCAACTCTTGCATTCCAATTTCTCGACGAGAAGCGGAGCTAGCTCGCCGAAGCGCTCGCCACCTTCCGCCCATCGGCAGCGAAGGCACCCAATTCCCACCCCTCACCCGCCCGCCGCATCGCCAAATTCAGCCCTTCCCCGCAAATCGCCGGGGAAAGGCCCCGAAAAGCAAAAGCCCGCAGCGCATTGTCGCCCAGTTCGCGCTGCGCCAGATCGAGCAGCAGCGTCGCGGTCAGCGGGCCGTGGACCACCAGGCCGCGGTACCGCTCGATATCGCGGGCATAGGGCAGGTCATAGTGGATCCGGTGCGAATTGAAGGTCAGCGCGGAGAAGCGAAAGAGAAGCGTCTCGTTCGGCGCGACCATGCGGTGCAGGTCCCATCCGGCGGGATCGAAATGCCCGCCCCCCGGCGCCGGGGTTAGCGGTGCATCGGGGGCAGCAGTGGCTCGGTAGACCAGCGATTGCTCCTCGCGCACTGCCAGCTCGCCGTCGGCCATCGTCTCGTGCAGCAACGTGACGAAGACCAGTTCGCCGCTGGAGCCGTGCTTGGCCTCGATTCCCTGAACGGTGGAGCGGCGTTCGATTTCCGCACCAAGGTGCAGTGGGGCGAAAAATTCGACCTTGCTCGACGCCCACATTCGCCGCGGCAGGTGCGGCAAGGGAGGCAGCAGGCTGTCCGGACTGTCATCGCGCAGCGGATGCCCGTCTGCTCCCAGGCTGGAGGTGAGCCCATCGGGCAGGCCCAGGCACCAGTGGAAACCCTGCGGCATGGTCCCGTCCGCCGGAGCCGCGCGGTCGAGCATGGCGAGCCAGCGCCGGGCGTGGCCGGGATCGACACTGTCGGTACGCGTTTCGCTGCGGCCGATCCATTGATTCATTGCGGTGACCCGTAAAAGGCCGGGGCATACCGCAGCGTGCCCCCCGGTGCTTCTCCTGCCAGCACTTGCACCCTGAAATAGGCAGAATCGTGCGCGCTTTCGGGAGCGAGGCCTTCGGCCACGGCAAAGCCGAAGCGTTCGTAGTAGACCGGGTTGCCCACCACCGCGACACCGCTTGCCCCTGCGGCACGAAGCTGCTCGATCCCGGCGCGTATCAATGTGCTGCCGATACCCTGGTGCTGCAATTCAGGGATGACCGAAACCGGAGCCATCTGGAACCAGTGGCAGATCTGATGATCGATTGTCACTGGGCTGAAGCCGATATGGCCAATCACCGTGCCTTCAGGCGAAACAGCAACAAGCGATAAGGTCAGGTCGCCCGCTTCTCGCAAGGCATCGACAAGATCCTGTTCGTCGCCCCCGGAAAAGGGCATCGGCGCAAAGGCGCGCCGCACCAGGTCATGGATCGCGATCGTATCACCAGGTTGCTCGGCACGGATGGTATAGGCGAGGCTCACAGCAAATGCCCGGTGCGGTCGCGCTTGGTGTCGAGATAGCGCGCGTTGTGCGGATTTGGCGGCAGCTGGTGCGGTACCCGCTCGGCTACCTCGGCACCCGCTCCGCGCAGCGCCTCGACCTTGGCGGGATTGTTGGTCATCAGCCGGATCGGTCCGACCCCCAGCAAAGTCAGCATCCGCGCCGCGACGGGGAAGTCGCGTGCTTCGGTGGGAAGCCCCAGCCGGTTGTTGGCATCGACTGTATCGAAGCCCTGGTCCTGCAACTGATAGGCGCGCAGCTTGTTGATCAGCCCGATCCCGCGCCCTTCCTGACGCAGGTAGAGCAGCACGCCCCAGCCGCCCGACTTCGCTTCATCAGCCATGGCCGCAAGTGCTGCATCGAGCTGCGGCCCGCAATCGCACTTCAGGCTGCCGAGGATGTCGCCGGTCAGGCATTCGGAATGCAGCCGGACCAGTGGGGCGCGGTCGCTGCGCTGCTGGCCGATCACTAGCGCAATGTGTTCGCGCAGGTCATTCGTCGAGCGGAAGGCGACAATCTCTGCCTCTTCACAGGCGGTCACCGGCAAGTGGGCCCGGCTGGCGATGGCAAGGTGCGCCACATCGGACCAGGCAGCAAGGTCGCCAGTTCGCACCTCTTGCGGTTCCCCGGAAGGTTCGGGATCGACCAGGAACGCGGGCAGGATCCCGGCAAGGCGCGCCAGAGTCATCGCCGCCACTGCCGCATCACCGTGCGCCAGTGGCTCGGCCAGGAACGGCCCCTTGAGCGGCATCGCGAGGTCCAGCGCCGGGTCGGCCAATCCTCGGGCAGAAGCAAGATCGAAGCTCTCGGCCCTGCGAATCAACACCGGGGCTTCGGGCACTGCGGCCTCGCGCTGGTTGGCCAGCTTGAGCGTGACTGCGCGCGCGCAAGAGATCAGCATGTGCCCCGCGCTTACGCCATCACCAAGCCCGGTTTCCGCGGGCAGCAGCGTCAGCGCATCATCGAGGCGGATCGGCCAGCCGTGGCGCAAGGCGTCAATCGCCAGGGCAACACGGCGCTCGGGTGTCACAGAGCGAATTCCGTGATCAGCGGCACATGATCGCTGCATTGATCCCAGCGGCGGGTTTCCTCGACCACGCGGTGGCTGACCGATTGTGCGGCCAGCTCGGGCGAGGCCCACATGTGGTCGAGCCGACGACCGCGATCCTTTTCCTGCCAGAAGGTGCGATAGGACCACCAGGTCCAGTTCCGTTCAGGCGCGGGGATGTGCTTGCGGCCAAGGTCAACCCAGCCGTGGGCATCGGTCAACCGGCCCAGCGTCTCAACTTCAATAGGCGTATGGCTGACCACCTTGAGCAACGCCTTGTGATCGTAAACGTCAGAAGGAAGCGGAGCGATGTTGAAATCGCCTACCAGCAAGGTGGGGCGGTCGAGCGTCTCCGACCAGCGGGTCATTCGCTCGAGGAAATCGAGCTTCTGTCCGAACTTCTGATTGACCTCGCGGTCGGGGATGTCGCCGCCAGCCGGGATGTAGACGTTCTCAAGCACCATGCCTTGTCCGGGGCCGAGCAGCTCTACCCCGACATGCCGTGCCTCGCCATTGGCCTGCCAGTCGTTGCGGGAAAGCTCGCGGATCGGGATCCGGCTGACCGTGGCGACCCCGTGATAGCCCTTCTGCCCATGCACCGCGCGGTGGACATATCCCGCCGCATCAAACGCCTCGTGCGGAAAAGTCGCCTCGATCGTTTTGATCTCTTGCAGGCACAGCACGTCGGGCTGCTGCTCCTGCAAAAAGCGCACGACCTGATCGACCCGCAGGCGAACCGAATTGATGTTCCATGTAGCAATCGAGACCATGCCCGAGGCTTTAGGTGGCAAGGCGCAGTGCGGCAAGGGGCGGTGGTGCTTGACTGACAGACCCCACCCCAAACCCCTCCCCAGAAGAGGAGGGGCTTATGGCGCGGCGTTTGGCTTGGGATCGGATTGCTTCAAGCCGGAGCGAGAATGCCGGGGATCGAGAACCGGAGCGGAGCGGCCTTGATGGCCGTGAGCACCGGAAGCGCAGAGCACTGGCGTTCGCAGCCCGGCTTCAAGCAATCCGGCCCAAGACAAGAAAAAACCCTCGGTCCGGGGGCATTGGACCGAGGGTTCCTTTGTGCGTTCGTCACGCTCGACATTGCGGCCCGATAGGAGGCTTGGGCAACAGGGGGGAAACCCGCCTCAAGCCGCGCTGTCAGTTACGGTTTTAGGCGCATTTGCCTTTCGCCGCCATGAACAATCGCGAAAGCCTCGTCGCAAATTGTCGCAACTTTCGCACAGTCCGCGACAGGGCGTTTCCCGCTATCGACGAGTGGGGGTACGCGGGTCATTGTAGCGGAATGTGCTATCCGGGACAGCGACTCCGTACTGCTGATTCGACAGGCTCACCACGGTGCGGGTGTTCTGTGAGTCGAGTGTTGCCCAGCTCGAAAGTTCCAGCCCGCCCGGCGCGCCGCTCTTGCGCACGAAGACCATGGTGATCACGCCGTATTCGGGATGTTTCTTGTCGCGCACTTCGATGCTGACGATCGATCCGTTGGTTGCCGGGGTCAGTTTGCCGAACTGCATCACATCGCGTTTGGGGTCGAGCAAGGCGCCCAGCGGGCTGCCGCCGATCGGCCAGCGCTGGACCTGGCGGACCGAGTAATCGATGAAGGTCAGCGCCTTGCCGTCCGAGACAATCAGGATCGAGACACCCTTCTGGTATTGGAAACGGATCTTGCCCGGGCGCTTGAGGGTCAACACCCCGGCCACGCGCTGGCCCTTCATGTCGGTCTGGACAAAATCGGCGCGCATCGTCGATATCGCACGAAGTGCGGTTACCGCATTTGTCAGGTCGCCGGGCTGGGCCTGGGCCACGGCAGGACTCGGTGCGAGGAATGAGAGGGATGCAGAAACGCCAAACGCCGCCAGAGCGGCGGCGCCTGCGAGCGATCGGAAGGAAGGTTTCATGGTGTTCATGCCTGGCCTGCTAGCGGCTGGGGCTTGAACTCGCAATGAACCCCTTACTTGATCTTGGCTTCCTTGAATTCGACGTGCTTGCGCACGACCGGGTCGTATTTGCGGAAGCTCATCTTCTCGGTCGTGTTGCGCGGGTTCTTCTTGGTCACATAGAAGAAGCCGGTGTCGGCGCTCGACACGAGGCGGATCTTGACGGTTGCGGGCTTCGCCATTGCTTAGGGTCCTGAACTCTTGATTCGGGCCAAAAAGCCCATGAAACTGCAAGAGCGGCACAGACGCGCCGCCCCGGAAGGCCGCGCCAATGCGTCAGATAGGGGTCAAAGTCAAGGGTTGTAGGGCGAGATTGGCACCAGCACCGTGAAGCCTTCGACCGACGGTTCGTGGGTCAATGGTTCGAGCACCACCTCTTCCGGATCGACCCTGGTATCGGGCAGCCGATCGAGCAAGTCGCGAATCAAGGTCAGGCGGCCGCGGCGCTGGTCGTTGAAATCGACCAGGGTCCAGGGCGCATGAACGGCATGGGTAGCCTCCAGCATCTCCTCGCGTGCGAGGGTATAGGCATCGTACTTGTCGCGCGCCGCCGTATCGACCGGTGAGAGCTTCCAGCGTTTGAGCGGGTCGTCGAGCCGCTCCTTGAAGCGCTTTTCCTGTTCGGCCTGGTCGGTGGTCAGCCAGTACTTGAACAGCAGGATCCCGTCATCGACCAGTTGTTGCTCGAACAAGGGCACCGCTTTCAGGAAGGCGTCGACCTGGTCCTCGCTGGCAAAGCCCATGACCTTTTCCACTCCGGCGCGGTTGTACCAGCTGCGGTCGAACAGCACGACTTCACCGGCGGCGGGCAAGTGCGGGACATAGCGCTGGAAGTACCACTGGGTCTTTTCGCGGTCCGAGGGCCTGGGCAGTGCAACGGTGCGGCATTGGCGCGGATTGAGCGGGCGGGCCAAGGCCTGGATCGCCCCGCCCTTGCCGGCAGTGTCGCGCCCTTCGAACAGCACCAGGATCCGTGCACCGCTGGCGGCGGCCCAGCGCGCCATCGCCACCAGCTCTTCCTCGAGCGGTGCGTAGAGCTTTTCAAATTTCTTGCGCTTGAGCTTCTTCATGACCGGCAGGATGCGCCTGCAGCCTTGCGGTTTCAAGGCGGCAAAACGCCCATTGCCGTCCCGCTTTGATAAAGTTACAAATGCAACCATGTCCGAGATCGACTTTACCCGCCTGCCCGAAATGGGCCCCGATGTGTTCACCGCCCCGCTGAAGCGCCCCGCGCATATCGGCGAAGACTGGCTTGAGCCCAGCCAGCGGTTCTATACCGCCGACGAGCACGCGATCTGGGACGAACTGTTCGCCCGCCAGATGCAGATCCTGCCCGGCCGCGCCGCCAGTGCCTTTCTTGCCGGGCTCGACAGGCTTGATCTCGGGCACGGCGGCGTGCCCGATTTTGCCCGGTTGTCGGAAGAACTGGGCGGACTGACCGGCTGGTCGGTGGTGCCGGTACCGATGCTGATCCCCGATCACGTATTCTTCTGGCACCTCGCCAATCGCCGCTTCCCGGCGGGCAATTTCATCCGCACGCGTGAGACTTTCGACTACATCCAGGAACCCGACGTGTTCCACGATGTCTTCGGCCACGTGCCGATGCTCGCCGATCCGACCTATGCCGACTACATGCAGGAATACGGCCGCGCCGGGTGGAAGGCGATGCGCTATAACCGGCTGAAGGCGCTGGGCGCGCTTTACTGGTACACGGTCGAATTCGGGCTGATCCAGGAAGCTGATGGCCTGCGCGCCTATGGTGCCGGCATCCTTTCGGGCCCGACCGAAGCAGTCTATTGCCTAGAGGCGGAGAGCCCCAACCGGATCATGCTCAATGTCGATCGAGTGATGCGCACCGACTATGTCATCGATGATCTGCAGCCTACCTATTTCGTGATCGAGAGCTTCGAGGAGCTTTACCACGACACCGTCGACCGCGATTTCGACCGGCTCTACCGCTCGCTGGGGGCGGGGTTTACCTATGCCAACACCGCAGTAATCGATGTCGACGATGTGCTTCACCGCGGCACACAGGAATACGCTCTGCGCGGCGGGCGCGGCAGCGGCGCAAAGCCGGTCTAGCGCGCGAGGAAGTAAAGCGCTGCGGCACCCGCAACGATTCTATACCAGGCAAACGGGGCGAAGCCTGAGCGGCTGATATAGGCCACAAAGACCTTGATCACCGCCAGCGCGACCACGAACGATACGGCAAAGCCGACCGCGATGTGGCTCCATCCGACCGGGCCGGCCCCGGCAAGCAGGGCGTCCTTATTGTCGAGCAGTTCAAGCGTCGTCGCGCCCAGCATGGTCGGGATCGCCAGGAAAAAGCTGAATTCGGCTGCGGTGCGGCGCTCAATCCCCATCGCCAGCGCCCCCATTATTGTTGCTCCGCTGCGGCTGATCCCAGGGATCATTGCCAGGCATTGCAGTGCGCCGACTCCCAGCGCCTGCCGCATCGGCAGTTGACCAAGTCCGACATATTCGCCGGGCTTCGCTGCGCGTTCAACCGCCAGGATCGCTATCCCGCCCGCGATCAGCGCCCAGGCAACGATTCGCGGACTGCCAAGCATCGCCTGGATCTGGTCCTTGAACAGCAGCCCCAGGACTACTGAGGGAATGAAGGCGACCAGCAAGTTGGTCACAAACCGGATCGACAGCGGCTCAAGCCGGAGCAGCCCCATCGCCACGGCCCAGAAGGTCCGCCAATAGAGCACCACCACCGCGAGAATCGCGCCCAACTGGATCACCACGTTGAACACCGCCCAGGTGTGCGCGTCGTAACCGAACAGTTCGCTGGCGAGGATCAGGTGCCCGGTCGAGGAAACCGGAATGAATTCGGTCAGCCCCTCGACTATGCCGAGCAGCACTGCGGTAAGCATCAGGCCCATCTATTTGGTCTCCGCTGCGGCGAAGGCGGCATCGTCGAACTGCAGCGCGGCGAGGCGCGCATAGAGTCCCTTGGTCTTGGTCAACTGTTCGTGGGTTCCGCTCTCAACGATCTGGCCGCGGTCCATCACAACAATCTTGTCAGCTTGCCGAACGGTCGCAAGCCGGTGAGCAATGACCAGTGTCGTGCGGTCCTTCATCAACCGGTCGAGCGCGTCCTGGACCAGCCGTTCGCTTTCGGCATCCAGCGCCGAGGTTGCTTCATCAAGCAGCAGTATCGGCGCCTCGCGCAGAACCGCGCGGGCAATCGCGATCCGTTGGCGCTGCCCGCCCGACAACCGGGCCCCGCCTTCGCCCAAAAAGGTGTCGAGCCCCTCGGGCAATTCCTTGAGGAAGCCCTCGGCATTGGCAGCGCGCGCGGCGTCCCAGATTTGTTCGTCACTGGCGTTCCAATTGCCATAACGCAGGTTGTCGCGGGCATTGGCGGCAAACAGTATGCCTTCCTGTGGGACCAGCGCCATCCGGCGGCGCACGTCGGCCGGATCGACCGAAGTAAGCGGGACTCCGTCCAGCTTGATCGTCCCCGCCTGCGGATCGTAGAAACGCTCGGCCAACAGGAACAGCGTGCTCTTGCCCGCACCCGAGGGGCCGACGATTGCTACGGTCTCACCCGGCTCGACCGTGAGCGAGAAATCGGCCAGGGCGGCCGTTTCCAGCCGGGTCGGATAACGGAAGCTGACGTTTTCGAAGGCCAGCTTGCCGCGCGCCGGGCTGGGCAGCGCGAGCGGCCGGGCCGGAGGCGCAATTGCGGGCTTTTCGTTGAGCAGTTCGTTGAGGCGGCCGGCGGCTCCGGCGGCGCGCAGCAGGTCCCCGTAAACTTCGGTCAAGGCTCCGAATGACCCAGCCGCCAGTACACCGGCGCCGACCATTGCCGCGATCGCCCCGCCGCTGAGCGTGCCATTGAGCACTTGTACCGCGCCCTGCCACAAGAGCAGCACGATCCCGCCAAAGATCAGCGTGATGACGATCGAGGTCATCATCGCCCGGATCAGGATTCGCCGCTTGGCCGTGGCGAATGTTCGTTCGACGATTTGCGAGAAGACGCCGCGTTCATGGTCTTCCTGGTTGAACGCCTGAACCACCTTCATCGCGCCCAGCACTTCGGAGGTGCGAACGCCGATATCGGCAACCCGATCCTGGCTGGTCCGCGAGATATTGCGCAACCGTCGGCCAAGCAGGGTAATCGGTAAAAGAATCAAGGGAATAGCGACAACAATCCCGGCAGTCAGCTTGGGTGCGAGGTAGAACAGATAGGCGATCACCCCGACCCCGGTGGCCAGATTGCGCAGCGCCACCGAAACCGTGGTCCCCACCACCTGCTCGATAATCGCGGTGTCCGAAGTCATCCGCGAGGAGATTTCCTTGGGGCTGTTTTCTTCGAAAAAGCTGGGCGGCAAGCGCAGCAGGTTCGACTGGACCGCAAAGCGCAGGTCGCCGATCACCCGCTCACCCAGCCACGAGACGAAATAGAACCGGATCGCGGTCCCGATGCCAAGCACCAGCACGACGCCGAGCAGCAGCTCAAAGACATTGGCGATACCGGCCTGCGTCGCGTCAGGGCCAAATCCTTTGTCGATGATATTCTTGAGGTTGTAGGGAATCGAAGTGGTCGCCGCAGCCGTGGTGATCAGCGCAAGCAGCGCGAAGACAACCTGGCGCGGATATTTGGCCGCTGCAGCCCAGACCATCCGCAATGGGCCGAGCGTGCGCGCGGGCTTGGGCTCCTCAGCGGAGGTTGCTTGGATCGGGGCTTCGGGCGCGACGCCGTCGGTGGCGGAACTCATGGCGCGCGCCCTAGCACAGCCCCCGCGCGCGCGGTAGCGGTTAAGTAGCATTCCGCGCACCCATTGTGCATTGCAAGGCAAATTGTGCATTGCACAATAGACCAATTGGCTGCACCATGCTGGGCAAGGGCCGGAGCAAGCCGGGTCGCAGGGGTAATCAAACAGTGCTCTACACCGCTTATGAAATGCAGCGTTCCTGGCTGAACATGGCCAGCACCTGGGCCTCGGTGGGCTCGCAGATGCTCAGCAATCCGGCGCTGCCGTTCGGCTACACCGGGCTTGGGCCGACCATGGCCTCGGCGCTGGAAGTGTTCGCCCATGCTAGCGCTCCTTATGGCAAGCCGGCATTCGATATCGAGGAAGTGAGCGTCGATGGCGTGGCCCAGCCGATAACCGAAGCGATCGTGATGCACCGCCCCTGGGGCAATTTGCTGCACTTCAGCCACCCAGGCCTCGCCGAGGACGCACCGCGCTTACTGATCGTTGCGCCAATGAGCGGCCATTTCGCCACCTTGCTACGCGGCACCGTGGAGCGGATGGTTGAGCGCTCGCACGTCTTCATCACCGACTGGGCCGATGCGCGGATGGTTCCGCTGGCGCAGGGTGATTTCGATCTCGACGACTACATCGACTACCTGATCGCCTTCCTCGAGCATGTCGGACCGGGCGCGCACATGCTGGCGGTGTGCCAGCCTTCGGTCCCGGCGCTGGCCGCGACCGCGATCATGGCCGATACCAAGCACCCCTGCCGCCCGCTGACCTTGACCATGATGGGTGGACCGATCGACACCCGCGAAGCACCGACCTCGGTCAATGACCTGGCCATGCAGCGCCCGCTCGAATGGTTCCGCCATACGGTGATCGCCACGGTGCCGCTGCAGTATCCGGGCGCGGGACGGCAGGTCTATCCGGGCTTCATGCAGCTGGCCGGGTTCATGAGCATGAACCTGGGCAACCACATGCTGAGCCACTACCACATGTTCAAGCACCTCGTGGCCGGCGCCGACGAAGACGCCGATGCGACCAAGGAGTTCTACGAAGAATACCGCGCGGTCTGCGACCTCAATTCGGCCTACTATCTCCAGACCGTCGAACACGTGTTCCAGAAGCACTCATTGCCCAATGGCACTTTCGTGCACCGCGGCAAGGTGGTGGACCTTGCGAAGATCAAGGACACTGCGCTGTTGGCCATCGAGGGCGAGCGCGACGATATTTCCGGGATCGGGCAGACCAAGGCTGCGCTGCACCTCGCCACCGGTCTCGCGGAAGCCCGCAAGAAGTACCACCTTGCCCCCGAAGTCGGCCACTACGGCATTTTCAACGGCAGCAAGTGGCGCGGGAAGATCGCTCCGATCGTCGAGGACTGGATCGCCTGCCACGATAAGGCGCGGCTGAAAGCGGTCGCCTAGACTTCCTTGGCAGGTTCCGGCTGAACCTTGAGGTAAATGCGCCTGAACACGCGCCAGGCCATGACCATCAGGAACACGGCCAGCACCAGCAGCACCATCGCGACAACTCCCGCCGCGACCGGGTGGCTGTAGGCGAGGTAGAGCATGCCGGTGGTCGCCACGTCCTCGACTGTTGAAACCGCGACATTGCTGAACGGCTCGGGGCTGGTGTTGACCACCGCGCGGGCGCTGGCCTTGCCGCCATGCGCGAGCAGGCTCGCCCCGCCGCCCAGGATAAAAGCGATTGCCTGGGTTGCCGGATCCGCAGGATCGATTACCGCCAGGGTCAACAAGGCTCCGCCGATCGGGCGGATGAAAGTGTGAACCGAATCCCAGATCGAATCGAGCCACAGCACCTTGTCGGCGAAGAATTCCATGAAGGCCGCGAGCCCCGCGACCCCCATCACCCAGGGGTTGGCCAACACTTGCAGCGATTGCAGGTGCTCGGGCAGCGGCAGCACCTGGAAATGCATGGCCAGACCGGTCGCCAGCGCGGTCAGGTAGAGCCGCCAGCCCGACAGCAGGCTGACCGAACCGGCGATGCCGAGGATCTCAACAATTCCAGGGTGTTCCATTGCCCACCTCCGCACCTGGCGCAATCATGCGCCAGCCAGCGTAGTCTTACAAGCGGATTGCCAGTGCGCTCTAGCCGATCCTGACGCTGGCGCCGCCATCGACCGGCAACAGCACCCCGGTGATGAAGCAGGCCTCATCGCTGGCCAGAAACAGCACCGCGTTTGCGGTGTCCCAGCCGCTGCCCATCCCGCCTTTCAGTGGCACCATCGCGTTGCGTGCGGCAATCTGTTCGGCAATATCGCGACCATCACGCTGCGCGGTCGTACTCACACCCATCGGTGTGTTCATCAGCCCCGGCAGGACCGCGTTGCAGCGTACGCCTTTGCCGGCCGAACCTTGCGCAGTGGCGGTGGTCAGCCGGTTGAGCGCGGCCTTGGAAATTTCGTAGGCAATCATGTTGGCCCCGGCGATCGATGCCAGCGAGCTGACATTGACGATCGCACCGCTGCCCGCAGCGCGCATATGCGCCAACGCCGAACGGATCATCCGGCGTGCACCAGTAAAATTGACCGCAAAGACCGTCTCGAACGCCTCATCGCTGCAATGCTGCGCCGGGCCATCACCGTGGTGTCCGATCCCGACGTTGTTGACCAGAATATCGATCCGGCCCCAACGATCAATCGCAGCAGCAACGATCGTGTCGGCGTCAGTCACCACATTGGCGGCAAGAGCGAAGGCCAAGCCCCCTGCTGCAGCAATCTCATCAGCGATAGCCCGCGCGCGGTCCGGATCGCGATCGACACACAGGACTTCGGCACCTTCGCGGGCAAAAGTGAGGGCGATGGCCCGGCCATTGCCGACTGTCTCGCCAGGCTGCTGACCTGCACCGACGACGATTGCCGCCTTGCCTGCCAGCCGTCCGGCCATCACCGGCGATCCAGCGCCGGGTCGAGCACTTGCCCGGGATCGAGCTGGATCCCGAAGCTGTTGAGCATCATCGAGACCTGGGTGTACTGGCCGACGGTCATCACCAGGTCCATCTTCTGCTTGTCGGTCAGCTCCGCCAGCGCAGCCCAGGAGGCGTCGCTGACATGGTAATCGCGGGTCAAGTCGTCGGTGGCGCGCAGCAGGGCGCGATCGGCATCGTTCCAGCTGGGATCGTCCGGCCCGGCGATGATCGCCGCGATCTCCGCCTCGGTCAGCCCGGCATCGAGCCCGATCCGGGTGTGCTGGGTGAATTCATAGCCCGAACCACAGTTATAGCCGGTACGCAGGATCACCAGTTCGCGCTCACGCTCGGCGAGGCTGTTGCGGCGCGAGAGGATGTAGCCGCCCCAGGCGAGGAAGGCGGTCAACGCCTTGGGGGCGCGGACCAGCGTCTTGAAGATATTGAGCACAGTCCCTTCGGACTTGGTCACATCGCGCTGGATTCCGCCAAAAACGGCCAGCGCCTCGCGCTGCTCGTCGTCGATCTTGGCCAGATCGACCGGAGCGATGCGAGGCGCCGACAATCGCATTACAGCACCTCGAACAGACCGGCAGCACCCTGCCCGCCGCCGATGCACATGGTCACCACCACGTACCTGGCGCCGCGGCGCTTGCCTTCGATCAGCGCGTGGCCGGTGCAGCGCGCGCCGGTCATGCCAAACGGGTGGCCGATCGAGATCGAGCCGCCGTTGACGTTGAGCAGCTCGTCAGGGATGCCCAGCTTGTCGCGGCAATAGAGCACCTGCACCGCAAAGGCCTCGTTAAGTTCCCACAGGCCGATGTCATCCATCTTGAGGCCGTTACGCTCCAGCAGCTTGGGGATCGCAAACACGGGCCCGATGCCCATTTCGTCCGGCTCGGTGCCCGCCACCGCCATGCCGACGTACCGGCCGAGCGGGGTGAGGCCGCGCTTTTCCGCGACCTTGGCTTCCATCACCACGCAGGCGCTGGAGCCGTCCGACAGCTGGCTGGCATTGCCGGCGGTGATCGTGTGGCCTTCGCCCATGACTGGCTTCAGGCTGGCAAGGCCTTCCAGAGTGGTGTCGGGACGGTTGCAATCGTCCTTGGTGGCGGTGACCTCGTGGTAGGAGACTTCCTTGGTTTCCTTGTCGACCACCGCCATCGTCGCGGCGCAGGCGACGATCTCGTCGTCGAACTTGCCAGCGGCCTGGCCAGCGGCGGTGCGCTGCTGCGACTGAAGCGAATAGGCATCCTGCGCTTCGCGGCTGATGTTGTAGCGCTTGGCGACAACTTCGGCGGTACCGATCATCGGCATGTAGATATGCGGGTGCATTTCGAGCAGCTGGCGGTCAGGCTCGACAAACATCTTGCCGCTGCCGACTACCTTGGAAATGCTTTCCACGCCGCCCGCGACGCAGATGTCCATGTTGTCGACGATTACCTGCTTGGCGGCGGTGGCGATGGTCATCAGGCCCGAGGAGCACTGACGGTCGATCGTCATCGCCGGAACCGAAACCGGCAGGCCAGCGCGCAGCGCGGCGAGGCGGGCGACGTTGCCGCCGGTCGAGCCCTGCTGCACCGCGGTGCCCATCAGCACATCATCGACTTCGCCGCCTTCGATCCCGGCGCGTTCGACTGCGGCGCGGATCGAGAAGGCCCCCAGCGTCGCGCCGGTGGTGTTGTTGAAAGCGCCGCGCGCCGCCTTGGTCAGCGGGGTGCGGGCGGTGGAAACAATGACTGCGTCACGTGACATAGGGAATTCCTTGGCATCTGGTCACGCCAGGGGCTTCGACAAGCTCAGCCTGAGCGGGATCTGGTTCTAGCTCTTTGTCCCGTTCAGCCTGAGCCTGTCGAAGGCCGCGCGCGACAGTTGTTCCAGGGGAGGCTACACAAAAAACATCGTGATCCATTCGCAGATCAGCGCGGGCTTGTCCTCGCCTTCGATCTCGATGGTCACTTCGTTGGTCTGCTGCCACTGGCCGGGGCGCTTTTCGACCAGTTCGAGCAGCTTGGTGTGGCTGCGCACGCGTTTGCCGGCGCGCACCGGGCTGATGAAGCGGGTTTTGTTGCCGCCATAGTTGACGCCCATTTTGACGCCGCTGACCTTGCCGCCTTCGGTCATCGCGCCGAGCACCGGCAGCAGCGAGAGGGTCAGGAAGCCATGCGCGATGGTCCCGCCGAACGGGGTCAGCTTGGCCTTTTCCTCGTCCACATGGATGAACTGGTGATCGCCGGTGGCATCGGCAAACATGTTGATCCGTTCCTGGGTCACATGGAACCAGTCCGAAACGCCGATCACTTCGCCGGTCTTGGCTGCGAGTTCCTGCGGGGTCATTTCGCCTCTCCTCAAAGCTGGAAAGGCGCTGTCATGGCCCAAGCCGCGCTGCGGCGCAACATGTCCTAGGGTGCCGCTACGGCATTCCCGATCCTGAGGGCTGGTTTTTCAAAGCGGCGTTGGACCACCTGCGAATCGACTCGCTTGAGGTAGGACCACAGGGCGCACTGCAAGCCGATCAGCATGTAGCAGAACGGTTGGAAGGCAATTCCGACAAAGGCCCCGCCAAGCATGTAGACCAAGAGCGATTGCTGCAGCGCATTGGCCAGCGGCGCCTGCCAGGTTTCTCCTACGCCGGTCCGCTTCTTCCAGCGCGCGCGGATTCGTTCCATCTGCCACAGCCCCGAAACGAGCAGCCACAGCCACAGGAACAGCCCCGGCCAACCCTGTTCGCCCAGCATTTCGAAATAGCTTGAATGATAGGCCCGCGATTTTTCCTCGACTTCGGTGACATCGCGCGAGGTGTTGTTGCCTTGGCCTTCGACCTTTACCAGCTCAACCTTGACCTTGTTGCTGCGATAGGCGTCGAACCCGCCGCCCAGCGGATGGTCCTTCACATATTCGAGCGTCCACATCCACACCGCCATGCGGGTCGAAGCGGACTGGTCGGCCTGGTGGTTCTCGATCGTATTCATTCGCTTGGTGTAGCTGTCGGGCAGCAGCGGGATGGCAATCGCGCCCAACGCGGCCATCATGCCCAGGTAAAGGAACCGGCGTTTGACGGTGCGCAGCGAGAGCACCGCGAGCAAGCCCAGGCAGACCAGACCCGTACGCGCCTGGGTGCCGACCGGGATCAACGCGCAGGCAAAGATCAGCGCCACGCCGAACAGCTTGACCCGCCAGTCGGACGGAAAGATCGTGCCGTGCTTCATCAGCCACAGGATCAGCGGGATCACCGCGATCGAGACCAGCGAAATGATCGAGCCTTCGTAGAGCCCGAAATTGGTGTCGATCAGCAGGTGCAGCGTGCCGTAACCGCCGCCGCCACCCAGCGTCTTGATCCCGCCGTTGATGATGATCGCCCCGACTGAAAGGACCATGACCAGCATCGCCGCCTCGATCCGCAGCCGCGTGCGCAGGGTCAGCGGCAGGAAGATCGCAAAGACCAGCGCCTTCCAGACCCACGACCACTTGTCCAGGGCTTCCACCGGGAAGTCGGCGAACATGGTGGTTAGCCCGCAATAGGCCAGCAGCACCACGATGATCCCCTGACGCATGGTAAACCGGCTGTCGCGCTTGTCGTCGAGCACGACCCAGCCAAGGAAGGCCAGAATGAAGGCGACCAGCGAAATCGACATCGAGGCGAGCAGGCTGTACGAGATCTTCTGCGGGCTGAGCGTGTCGATATAGATGAAGGCCAGTACCCACACGAACGGCTTGCGGAACCCCAGCGCCAGAAACGCCAGGGTGAAGAGGGTGATCGCCAGGTCAAGCACCGGGCTCGTCCCGCTTAGGCTCGGAATCGAGATCGTCGCGCTGCAGCAGTCGCCAGCAGGCAATCACCAGCAGGCCGTGAGTCAGCGCCAGGGAGAAATAGTCGATCATGTCGCCAAGCGGCTTAGCAGCGCGGGGTTGACGCGCCGTTAAGCAGTCCGGGGCTAGAGAATGCGGCCATGACCCGCATCCTGCATGTCCTCGATCATTCGCTGCCGCTCCACAGCGGCTACACCTTTCGCACCCGCGCGATCCTGACCGCGCAAGCGGCGGCCGGGCTGGAAGTGCGCGGAATCACCGGGCTGCGGCACTTCAAGGAAGGTCCGGACACCGAGGAATGCGACGGCATCCGCTTCCACCGTACCCGCGGCGAGGCAAAGGGCCCGGTGGGGCTGCGCGAATGGCGCGAAATCAGCCTGCTGGCGGAAGCGATCATTGCTTTGGCGGCTGAATGGCGGCCCGATGTACTTCACGCCCATTCCCCGGCGCTATGCGGCAAGGCCGCGCTGATCGCAGGGCGCTGGCTGGGGATCCCGGTCGTCTATGAAATCCGCGCGTTTTGGGAAGATGCCGCCGTTTCGAACGGCACCGGCAGCGAAGGCAGTGTCAAGTACCGGCTGACTCGCGCGCTCGAAAACCACGTCGTCGCCGGGGCCGACGCAGTGGTGACGATCTGCCAGGGGCTAAAGGACGATCTGGTCCTACGCGGTACCGATCCGGCCAAGATCGCGATCAGTCCCAACGGAGTCGACCTGGCGCTGTTCGGCGAACCGGCCAAGGCCGATCCAGAGCTCGCGGCCGAGCTTGGCCTTGGGGCCGGTCCGGTGATCGGCTTTATCGGCAGTTTCTATGACTACGAAGGGCTGGATGACCTGATCGCGGCAATGCCGCTGCTGACTGCTCGCGTGCCCGATGCCCGGTTGTTGCTGGTCGGCGGTGGCCCGATGGAAGAGACACTCAAGGCCTTGGCCGAAGCCAGCCCGGCGGCAGCGGCGATCCGATTTGTCGGGCGCGTGCCGCATAGCGCGGTCGATCGCTACTACGCACTGGTCGATGTCATGGCCTATCCGCGCAAGCGCAGTCGCCTGACCGACCTCGTAACGCCGCTCAAGCCGCTGGAAGCCATGGCACAGCGCAAGCTGGTTGCAGCCTCTGACGTCGGCGGACATCGCGAGTTGATTGCTGAGGGTACCGGGATCCTGTTCACCCCCGATAATCCGTCTGCCTGCGCAGCCGCGCTTGCCGATTTGCTCGAGAACCGTGTCAACTGGGACGTGATCAAGACCGCCGGACTCGAACACGTTCGGACCAATCATGACTGGGCCCGGAATATTTATCGTTATCAAGATGTTTACCAAAGGCTGTTAGCCCGATCCGTGGATTGCCGCGTTTCCGCTGCCGCCTGAGCGGTAGGGAAGTATGGCGAAGGGTTCTACTGACAGGGGTTCTTAGCAAGGTGGCCAAGCAAAAGCGTAAGCCAGCCAAGGGCAAACCGATCACCAGCCATCAGCTGTTTCCGGCTGTCGTGGCCTTGTGGTTCGGGGCGGCGTTTGGCCTCGGCAGCCTGGCTGTCAGGCCCAGCCTGCTCGAAAACCTGGTTCTCAAAAGCCATCTCGATCTGGTGGTCCCGGCCGCCGCGCCGCCGCTGGGCGTGACCGCGCGGATCCTGGTGGCCCTGCTGCTGGCCGCGCTTGGCGCAACGATCGGGCTGGTCATCGCTCGCCGGATTGCACGTCCCAAGCCGGTAACGGTTGAGCGCAAACGAAGTGGCCGCGACCTTGGCCGCGAGGAATCCGCCCCCGCGCCGCGCTATGTCGAGGCGTCAACCCGTCCGCCGGTCCTCTCACGCGAAGCCCTCGACGAGGCGAGCGATGGTCCGGCTGGCCCTGGCGTCTTGGCCATGCGCCGCAGGGCACTTGCGATCGAGCATGAGGAGGAACAGTTCGTGCCTCACGACTTGGCCCCGTTGCCCGGTGGAAACCCGCAAGTCTTTGACATTTCCGGAATCGATATCGAAGAGCCGCAGCAGACAACCGAGCTGGAACTTGGCACGTTCGCCGAACCGGCCCCATTGGCATCTCAGGCCAATCCGGTCAGCCTCGACTGGTCGAACTCCGAGCCTGTTGCTGCATCTTCAGCCCCGGCTCCCGCATATGGCGCGATCGATTCCCAGCGCCAGGCATTCCATGCCGAGGCGTCCGCCACTCCGCTTGAGGCACCTGCCCCGTGTCCGGTCAGCGCCGCCGCCCATGCCGACGGTCGCCAGGTCTTCGGGATGAGCCAGCCAGAACCGCAACCCGATGCGCCGCGCCAGATCTTCGGCATTGCCGCCTCGGACGATCATGTGCCGCAGGAATTCGTCAAGGCCGCCGGCTACCAGACTACCGTGTTCGAACAGGAACCGGTCGAACCGCTGTTCGTTCAGCGCGAGACAGTAAGCCCGCCTGTCGAGGCGGCACCTGAACCGGCCCCCGCAGCGGCAGCGATTCCGCAGACCTTCGCGCCGGGCGCGGATGCTGCCCCGGAAGAACCAATGCCCAGCCCGGCTTCGCTCGGTATGACCGATCTTGCCGTGCGCCTGGCAGATTCGATGCGCCGCCGCCGTGCGGCTCGTACAGCCGCTCCCGCGCAGGATGTCGCGGCCAGTGCACCGGCGCCGACCGCTTTCGAAGCACCCGTTGCCCCCGAGCCGCTCGCCGTGCCGGTTGCATTCGAACCGGCCGCGGAGGCTGACGCCGCGCCGATACCGGCCGCCTATGAACCTCCCGCGCCGCTTGCCGAAGCAGCAGCGGTCGCGCCCGAGACACCCGCTGTGCCAGTTGCATTCGAACCGGTGCCAGAGGCTGCCGCAGTGCCGATGCCTGCAGCCAACGAACCGGCTCCGGAGGCCATTGCCGCTCCGCAACCGCAGTTCGCAGCGCCTGAGGCCGCACCCGCCGCGCCGGCTCTTCCGCGCGTGATGCAGCCACTCGCGCTCGATGCTTTCCTTGAGGAAGATGCGGTCACCGATCCGAGCCTGTTGCCGCCGCGGCACATCGCCATGCCGGTCACTCCCATGCCCGCTCCAGCCGTTGCTTCTGTCCAGCCTGACGTGACCCCCCTGGCCGTAGCCGAGGAAGCGGAACCCGCCGAAGACGCCGTTGCGGAAGAAAACTATGCCTCGCTGCTTGAGGTTACTTCGGCCCGCAATCCGTTCGTACGGATCGAGGAGCCCGCGATTGCCCAGAGCGAGATTGAGCCCGTGGTGATCTTCCCCGGCCAGGCCCCCGCCCAGGTAGCGCCGTTCGCTCCCGTCCCCGAAGCGGCTCCGTTCCGCCGCTTCGATGCGCCGGGGAACGCAGGACAGGGCCAGCCAGTCGCCGCCAATCTGGCTGCGCCCGCAGTCGATCCGGGCGAAGCCGAACGCGCCTTGCGCGCCGCGCTTTCCAACTTGCAGCGGATGAGCGGCGCGGCCTGATCCGCCCGCACTTTCACTTCACAATCCTATTCACAGTCAGGCTTGGCCCCGGCCAAGCCTTTCTTGTTCCTTTCGCAGTTGCAAAAACAGTTTCCTGTCGTCATTGGGGGCAATGGCGCAATTTTCGCTGCTTTTCGCGGCGGGGTCGGTTGCGCTTAATTGCTGGAATTCGGGGATTTGCGCGTCCGCGCGTGCGAATCGCCGCGTTTTGGCGCGATGACAGGATGGATTTCGACGATGGCATTCCCAAGGCCGCAAGGGCTGTACGATCCCGGAAACGAGCATGACGCGTGCGGAGTGGGCTTTGTCGCCCATATCAAGGGTGCGAAAAGCCACGGGATCGTTAGCCAGGCCCTGGAGATCCTCAAGAACCTCGACCATCGCGGAGCGGTCGGGGCGGATCCGCTGCTGGGCGACGGCGCGGGCATTCTGATCCAGATCCCCGATGCACTGTACCGCGAATGGGCCAGCGAAGTCGGTCTGACCCTGCCGGGCGAAGGCGACTATGCCGTAGCGATGTGCTTCCTGCCGCAAGACCAGGCCGCGCGCGACTTCGTGATTGGCACGTTCGAGAAGTTCATCGCCAAGGAAGGCCAGCGGCTGATCGGCTGGCGCGACGTGCCGGTGAACGCCGCAGGTCTTGGCAAGGCGGTGCTGGCCGAAATGCCGGTGATCCGTCAGTGCTTCGTCGCCCGCGGCGAGAACTGCGCCGACCAGGACGCGTTCGAGCGCAAGATCCTGACGATCCGCAAGCAGACCCAGAACCCGCTGGCGGCGCTGGCCGCAAAGCACGGCATGCCCGGCCTGACCGAGCTCTACATGCCCAGCTTCTCGACCCGCACGGTCGTCTACAAGGGGCTGCTGCTGGCAACGCAAGTCGGCAGCTTCTACAAGGACCTGGAGGATCCGCGCTGCGTCTCGGCGCTGGGGCTGGTCCACCAGCGGTTCTCGACCAACACCTTCCCCAGCTGGAAGCTGGCCCACCCGTACCGGCTGATCGCCCACAATGGCGAGATCAACACCGTGCGCGGCAACGTCAACTGGATGAACGCGCGGCGCCGGACGATGGAATCGGAACTGCTCGGCCCCGACCTCGACAAGATGTGGCCGATCATCCCGCACGGCCAATCGGACACCGCCTGCCTCGACAACGCGCTCGAGCTGCTGCTGGCGGGCGGCTACAGCCTGGCCCACGCGATGATGATGCTGGTGCCCGAAGCCTGGGCAGGCAATCCCTTGATGGATGCCAAGCGCCGCGCATTCTACGAATACCACGCCGCCTTGATGGAGCCGTGGGACGGCCCGGCGGCGGTGGCTTTTACCGATGGTCGCCAGATCGGCGCGACGCTCGATCGCAATGGCCTGCGCCCTGCGCGGTTCCTGGTCACCGATGACGACCTGGTGGTGATGGCCTCGGAAAGCGGCGTGCTGCCGATCAAGGAAGACAACATCGTGCGCAAGTGGCGGCTCCAGCCCGGGCGCATGCTGCTGATCGATTTTGCCGAAGGCCGGATCATCGAGGACGAGGAACTGAAGGCGCAGCTCGCGGGCGAACATCCCTATGACGACTGGCTGGCCCACGCGCAGTACAAGCTCAAGGACCTGGACCTGATCGAGCCGGATCTCGCCGCCTTGCCGGTTGAGGGCACCAGCCTGCTCGATCGCCAGCAAGCCTTTGGCTATACCCAGGAAGACCTGTCGCGGTTCCTTGAGCCGATGGCGTCGAACGCCGACGACCCGCTGGGTTCGATGGGAACCGACACCCCGATCGCGGTGCTGTCAAACCGCAGCCGCCTGCTGTACGACTATTTCAAGCAGAACTTCGCCCAGGTCACCAACCCGCCGATCGATCCGATCCGCGAGGAGCTGGTGATGAGCCTGGTTTCGATGATCGGCCCGCGCCCCAATATGCTGGGTCGCGAGGCAGGCACGCACAAGCGGCTTGAGGTCGACCAGCCGAT
>Ga0209023_10000626_pt1 | contig 52540 bp, 45 predicted proteins | sample LakOneMetagenome_FD_187468 | JGI IMG/M metagenome (GOLD analysis project Ga0209023, IMG submission 187468) | Freshwater and sediment microbial communities from Lake Erie, Canada (SPAdes) (version 2) | ecosystem: Environmental > Aquatic > Freshwater > Lentic | place: Lake Erie, Canada... | reverse complement strand
CGCACCTCGGGGATCGTCGACGCGTTAAACGAGCCGTTGGGCCCCAAACCCAAGCGAGCCTCAGCCTGACGAACCGCCGCCACAGACTGCTTGACCGAAGCCGTAGCACTTGCGAGTTGAGCCCGTGCGTCTTTGTCGTCTATCGTCGCGATCACCGCTCCGGCGCCGACAAACTGGCCGACATTCACCGAAACGTTCGCGATCTTGCCCGCCGTTTTCGGGGCGATATCCGATGTTTCGTTCGCTACAAGGCTGCCGGTCGCGCGGATCGCCGAAGCGACGCTGCGCGATTCGCTCTTGCCGGTCGTGATCGCGATCGTCTGCGCAGCGGTCTCGTTGTTGGCGTTCGCCTTACCGCGTTTGTCGCCCGCCGCACTCGACCCGCAACCGATCAACACCGCCAAAAGCAGAGCGCAAAATACTGATCTAATAAGGTAATTCCTCATAATAGAATCGTCTAAGTTTGTATTTTATAACAATTTGCAGTGCCGCCGAACAACGGGTTTGTAAACTTTTGTCAATATACGTCAGGGAATGGTATGACAGGCAGCCTTCAACTTCCTTATTCTCTCCGGCCTCTGCGAAAGCCTCTGCGACCTCTGCGAGGAATCTCGGGTTAGATTTTTTCACGCAGTGAACACAGAGGAAGACGCTGAGTTGGCAGTCAGTCACGAGGAAAGCACTCTTCGACGTAACAGCCGTAGAATGGTAAAATAATCGAAAATAGACGATAACAAAAACCTAACATTATGCAAGAAATCACCGCGACAGAACTTAAGACTCAAATGGATGCAGGTGCTGATATTCAACTCATCGACGTCCGGCAACCCGACGAATATGCCTTCGCGAGCATCGAGGGGGCCAAACTCATCCCGCTCGGCGAGATCATCAGCCGCATGGGCGAACTCGACCCCACGCGCGAAACCGTCGTCCACTGCAAAATGGGCGGCCGATCGGCACGTGCCATCGAAGCCATGCAGCGCAGCGGCTACACCGGCACCCTAAAAAACCTCATCGGCGGCATCACCGCCTGGTCAAACGACGTCGATCCGAGCGTACCGAAGTACTGATCGATCAACGATCTACAAACTCCAATGTGCGGCAAGCTACTAAGAATTTCGCTATCTTCCCCAAGTCACTAATTGACAACCAAGTTGTTGAACTTGGGCAGTCAAGTTGCTGAACTTGGCCAGCCAAGTTGTTGAACTTGGGCAGTCAAGTTGCTGAACTTGGGCAGCCAAGTTGTTGAACTTTGGGAGGTCAAGTTGTTGAACTTAATGCCCCAGTAAATGGACTCGGGCATTAGATTCCTACCAAACGGCAAGGAACGGTGCAACCATTTTTGACAACGGTGCACACCCGCCGATCATTCGTCAGACAGATCGATCCCATCAGCCATCCTTACGATCTTCATCTTCTCGGTGACGGTGGTGCGGCAGGACATTACCGCCTTTTCTTTGTCACCGTTTTGGAGCCAGACCTGGCAGTTGATGCATTCGCCGTTCCAGCAGAATTCGCCGTACGAGATATTTTCCATCGCTAGAAACTGAAAACACCGGAGCAGCGAATTGTTCTCTGGGACCATGTGTTTTTGGCCGAGGATGTCGATCTCGATCAGCTTTTCGTAGGGTGCAAATATGTCGAGGTGTTCCATAAAAAATAGTTGTTACAAAACGGGTTACATCTAAGCTTTCGCAACTAGATTATCTTATTCAAAAGGTGTAATTTTAAGCAATGTCGATAGTATTGTATACCAAACCGGATTGTCCGTATTGTCAGAAAGCGCGTGACCACTACAATGCTCACGGCATCGCGTTTACCGATTATGACGCGCAAAACAACAAGCAGCGTCAGGATGAGATGCTCGAATATTCCGGTGGCGATCTCACCGTTCCGTGTTTGGTGATCGATGGAGCCTACGTCGGCTCAGGCTGGGGCGACCCGCCGCGTGGCTGAACGATCCACATTGATTGAGCGGCAGTTTGCCGTTCCACACAAAATGAGGAGTGCGGATTGCGGAATGCGGAATTTTCGATATAGACTGTATCTTCTTTTTTAACCGGACGTTGTGGCGGTTGCGGATCGAACTCCGCACTCCGAATTTCATGCTCCGCATTTTTTATGGTTGGTTCGCAAATTAACCAGTACAAAATTCTCGAAAAGATCGGCTCGGGCGGACAGGGTACTGTTTACAAAGCTCTCGACACCAAGCTCAACCGCACCGCCGTAATCAAGGTCCTCCCGCCTGAACTCACGCAAAAGACGGCGAATTTCAAGCGCTTTGAGCGCGAAGCTCAGCTCTGTTCGCAGCTCGACCATCCCAATATCTGCACGATATACGATTTTCACAGCGAAAATGGCGTGTTTTATATTGCGATGCAATACGTCGAGGGCAAGAACGTCCGCCAGCTCGTCGCCGGCCGCCCATTAGAATTGAAAAGCGCTCTTTCGATCGCAATTCAGGTAACTGACGCACTCGCCTACGCACATTCGAAAAACATTATCCACCGTGATATCAAGGCCGGGAATATCATGGTCACCGATTCGGGACAGGTAAAAATTCTCGATTTCGGCCTCGCCAAATTGCTCGAGGACGAACATGCGGAGTTGAACGAAGGTTACGATCGAACCGAGATCACCGAACTCGGAATCCCATATGGCACAGCAACTTACGCGGCTCCTGAGCAGGCCAAGGGCGAACGTGCAGATGCTCGCAGCGACATATTCTCGACCGGAGTTTTGATCTACGAAATGCTCACGGGAATCTGGGCGTTTCAAGGTAAGACGGTGATCGATGTCCGCCATCAGGTTCTGTACGGCAAACCAAAATTGCTCGCCGAGCAGCGAAAAGAAGCTCTGCCGGCACAGCTTCAACAGATCGTCGACAAAGCTCTCGCTAAGGATCCGAAAGACCGCTATCAAAAGATCGCAACGATGCGCGACGAACTTCGTGCCGTTCTGCAACAGATCGCGGGTGCCCAGATAATGCCCGGCGACACTTTCGCTCCCGGTCACGCCGATGGCGGCACGGTCAAACGCGTGCTCAATTGGTTCACTGGAAAGTCAGTTCCGGAGGCAACCTCGGTCGGCTCCAATGTTCCGCAACAGACCAGCACGTCATTTTCACCCGACATCTCGATGACGGCAACTGGCGTTGAGAAAAAGAGTGTCGCGATCCTGCCGTTTCAGAATATGAGCGGCGATCCGGCTTCCGCGTTTTACGAATTCGCCTTGGCAGACGCCGTCATCACAGAACTTGCCCAGATCCGCTCGATCATCGTCCGGCCAAGCAGCGTGATCGCAAAATATCAGGGCAAAGCGGTCGATCCGCGCGAGGCGGGAAAGGAATTACGTGTCCACGCCGTCCTTTCGGCCGGATTTTTGCGTGCCGGAGAAAAACTTCGTGTCACCGCTCAATTGCTCGACGTCACGACCGGCGACATTCTCTGGTCAGATCGCATCGACGCCGAGGGCAGCGATATTCTCGCCCTACAGGACGGAATTGCTACTAAGATCCTTGAGGGACTGCGGCTCGAACTGACCGATCTCGAAGCCGAAAAACTCGGCAAACGCGCGACCGACAATGCCGAGGCGTGGGAAGAATACCTGCGAGGACGCGACAATTTCGGCCGGTTTATTTTCCGCACCATCGACGCCGACGATTGCGACGCCGCGATGGCCAATTTCAAACGCGCGATCGAGCTCGATCCGCACTTCGCCCTGGCGTACAGTGGTCTCGGGGCCTGCTATGCCAATCGCGTTTTCAAGGGATTAGGCGAACCCGAAGATTACACGTACGCCGAAGCCGCCTTTAGCAAAGCCTTTTTCTACGATCAAAATGTCGTCGAAGCTCGCGTACTGATGGTCATGATCTATATGGCCCGTGGCGAGAAAAGGAAGGCCCGGAGCGAGATCGAATTGCTGCAGAAACAGTTCCCGAACGACGCCGCACTGTATTTTGTAAAAGGCGTCATGCACCGTCTAGACGGCGAGTACGAAGAGTCCCTAAAAGCTTTCGAAAAACTCTCGCGGCTCGATCCCGCCGCTCGCGCGGTCGCTGCTTACAATCGTGCCCGGATCTTTATTTACAAACGTGATTTCGCCAGGGCTGACGAAGAATTGGATCGAGGTTTCAAGGTCGAGCCCAATCATCCGATGCTCAAGATCTTTCGTTCCGGCGTACTCTATTACACCGGCAAACACGAAGAATCGCTCAAAACGATCGCCGGTGTGCTCAAAGAAAACCCGCGTATGGACGGCATACGCCCGCTCTACGCACTCTTTCTGGCCGGCAGCGGCCATCCGGACGAAGCCCGTGCCCAACTGACCGAAGACGCCCTCGCCGTCTCCCGCGCCGATCACGATATGGCATACTGGGTCGGATCGACCTACGCCCAGCTCGGCGAAACCGACCTCGCGTTCAAATGGCTAAACAAAGCCATCCGCCTCGGCAATCAAAACAAACCGCACTTCGAAAACGACATCAACCTCACCCCGATCCGCGACGATGAACGCTGGCCTGAGCTGTTGGAGAAGATGAATAACGGTGACTGACCACGCACTCATGAACTACTTCCCCGCCCTGATCCCCAGTCGAGATCATCGAGGTGTGAAGGCTAAATGCAGATGCTGTACATCTTTGCAACGGTCCAAATGGTTTTAGATGGGTCTTTAGCTTCCAATGAAAGCTCATATGGTCGATTGACTATGACCATATAGCTAACACCTTTGCGTCCATTAGGACGCCAGTGGTAGATAATACGGCCTTCCGTCCTTTGCGTCTCTTCAAGTTTTATCGTTTCCGCCGACTGATTCAGGAGCTTTGCCAACGCAGCAGAGCCAACCTTATTAGGTTTGTCGTAGCGCCACGTATCTGAACCGCCATCCGCCGCTCGCTGTTGCGCAACCTGATTCTTCCACTCTTCACCGTCGTGCCATTTATAGCTGCCGCAACCTTCTTTATCCGTATCAGGCTGGTCAATCGAGGAACCGTAGTCGAGTCCGCCGACATTGTGCGGGAGAACTGAAACCACCTCTTGGATCACGAACAGGCTACAACAGCCCATATGACCGTAACCGCCCCAAAAATTTGTCTTGCCGTTTCCGTAGGGGTCTTGCTTACCAGAAAAGAATGTTCCCCGAAGCGTCGCCCGTACCGTTCTTCCGTTATCTTTGTGAAGCAAGGTATTCAGCGTTTTGAAGTTATCATTCTCTACCAACGGAAGTTCTACACCTTCCACAGTTAAGACGGCTGGGCGGGACGATTTGGGGCTCGTTCCGCAGCAGTACATCGTTGCAGTGCTTGCTGTGCCACCGTATTCCATCCAGATTCCCGAATATCGCTCGCCGCATCCTGCTTCATAAATGAATGAGTCCTCAAATCCATGTGAGACGAACGCTGCAACCTCAACGGGCATTTGGTTGAACGATCCCGGATCTTTGCCTAACTGGCAGAGCGATACTTTTTTGAACTGGACGTTAACATTTTTAGCGATATTTTTCTTTCCACCGTCTTGACTAAAACAAATGCTAACTGCGATAGCCAAAACCAATACTGATTTCTTCATACAATAACCCTAGCACGTAGGATGCGAATGAGTCTTCGGAATCGTCCGTCATTTGAAAGATTTTTCGTTGGACGAGACGCGATTTTCTTGTATTCTGATCACATTATGATTACCGCATTTGCTGGCATCGAAAAGCTTGCCCTTAACTTGACGCCTAATGAACGATGGAAGCTTGCGAATCTACTGATAGCTGCGTTGCCTGAAGACTTTGTTTTCGACGAACAATCACAAAGGGCATTCCATCGAAGTCGAGAAATGAAAGCAAATGCAAGTAAAGTAGACTTGAACGCTATGGATGAATTGGGTTAAATCCCGATTCATTTATGTAACCCTAACCCCGTCTAAGGATGGAGGCAAATGATTAAATCCGTTCAAACACAAACTCATTACACCCCAAACCCACGCCGCCGGTGGTGATCTTGGTTAGGGTGAAGCCGCGTTGTTTGTAGAATTCGAAGATCTCGTCGACGGTCGCGACTTCGTATGGAAAGCCGCCGACCCAGTCGATGATGTCGTACCAGCGGTTCATACCGCGGCCATTTTTGTATTGGGTCCAGGAATGGATGTATTCCATCGGCTTGAGACGAAGAAACGCACTCGCGATCTTTTTCGCTTCGTCGGGAAGAGTGACAGCGATCGCGAAAGGCGTTTTTAATATTCCCGGCAATCCGCAATACGTTTTCTTGATCCAATGCCAACGCCTCGCCTGGCTGCCGGTGTCGTTGTAGAGAGCGATGAACAGCTTGCCGCCCTCGGTCGTCGGGATGACCGCGTTTTCGAGCGCCCGCCACATCTCGCCGGTATGGTGAAGCACGCCCCACGAATAGACAACGTCGAATTTGCCTAAACTCGCGACATAATCAGCATCAAGCGCCGAGCCCTGCTCAACACGCCAGTTGGGGTCGTTGGGGAAATAACGGTTTCGCAATTCCTGTGTACAGGCGAACGAATTGCTGTCGAAATCGAACGAATGGACGCGCGCACCAAGTTTCCGTGCGGCGAGCGAAAATAGCCCGCTGCCCGAACCGATGTCGAGAAACGATTTTCCTTCGAGTGTCTCGACCTCGAGCATTGTTTTGAGCGATTCGACCGCCGTCGCGATACGTTCGTCGTCGAGCACCGACAGAAACGCGCTCCAGTTCTTGCCAAATTCGAACCGCTCACCGCTCGCGACCTCGCGGCCGTGCTGTTCGGCTATGTCTAAATTGTTTGTTATTGTGGCACTCATTTCTTTTTAGTGAGGGGCAAACCTCAATTAATAATATGCGTAATAGACGATGAATTTCACATATTCGCCCGCGACCATTTGCCAGCCGCGAGGGTTGAGCCACCAGTAGTTAGGATTTGGAGTGCGGTCGCTCATTCCTGCGTTCTCCATGCCGATAGCAACGTTCTTTTCAGCAAGAATCCGGTCAAAGGTCCAAAGCGCACGCCGCGAATGATAGACCGATGTCACGACGATGACCGACCTGATCGAATAGGATTCAAGATTCCGGCCGAGGTCTTTCGCTTCTTCGTCGGTTCCCGCGACAAGGTCGGTCAGAACGGTGATCGCTTCGGCAGGAACACCCGCAGCGATCAACTCGCGCTTTTCCAGTTCGAGGTACGGAACATTGGTCTGCTCGCCTTTCATCCAACCGCCGCGTTCGCCATCGTTTGTGACGAATATTCGCGGAGCAATGCCGCGATTGTAAAGTTCCGCAGCCTTTCGCGTTCGCTCTTTGTAAACGTAAGATCCGCTCAGTACCATGATCGCGTCCGCCTTCTCAAGCGGCCGTTCGACGATCAACCGCGTTGCGAGCCAAGGAGCGATGAGTGCCCAGACGACAAGTAAAGCAGCAATGACGATCAGTAAATACAAACCTCGCCTCATCTTCGGCGCGTCTCCGCGATCAGCACCCGCAATTCATCGACCTTCGCTTCCCAGCTCTCATGAGCGATCGCGTCGCTGACATCTTCGCGCGGTTTTGGATTCGCGAGTGCGGCCTCGATCTTGGCGATAAAATCAGCGTGATCGGTTCCCACGAGACAATCGGCGAGCACTTGGACCTCAGGGATATCGGTCGAAACAACAGGCAATCCCGCCGCCAGATATTCGCGAACTTTCAGCGGATTTGCCGCCAGCGTCAGTTCATTTATCGCAAACGGATTGAGCGCAACATCGAACGCTTTGCAGTACGCCGGAAGTTCCGCGTACGGTTTGCGGCCAAGAAAATGAACGTTCGGCACGTCGTCGAGGATCTTCACTTTCTGTTCCGCATCGACCGCGATCTTGCCAATCAGCACGACCGAACCGCCGCTGAAATGCTCAGCGGTTTTCTTTATTAACTCAAAATCGACCCAATCGGCGAGCAACCCGTGAAACCCGATGATCGGCCCCGGCAGATCGGCTACCTCCGCGGGGATCTCAAGCGACGGATCGAGCGCCGTGCGAAAATGCCTCCAATCAGTTCCGTGGCGAATGAGATGTGTGTTCGTATTAAAATGCTTTTTCTTATCGAGCAGATTCTCCGCCGACACAACTACGAGATCCGCACGTTCGAACAAACTGTCCTCGATCTCTTTCAGCCCGTTCGAGGCACCCGTAAATGCAGTATATTCATCGACGCAATAATAGATCAGTTCGCTCTCTCCCACACGTCCCGCGATCATTCCGGCCGCGGGATTGAAGACCATGTTTACGACGTTTGAAAACCCTTGACCTTTCATCGCCTGTTTGACCTGACGCGCCAAGAAACTCTGATTTATTTTGAGTATCGAAGTATTGCCGTACGACGGAAATGCGAGCGGATTTAGCACAAAAATATTCGGCTCGACCTCGCGAACAGGTTCGGCAAACGCTCTGAGCTTTTTGACGATCCGCGACATGTCTTTGGACGACGTGGTCGGCATCCGGTTGGCGATGGCGTTGATCCAGAGAATGCGGTTGTCTTTCGCTAGCACGCGCATGAGGTGCGTTTTCGACAGCGGATCGCCGGTCCAGTCGTGCGAAAAGCACAAAATATCACGTCCGCGAAGTTCGAGTTTCGCAGCATCACTGATCTCGGCGATTTGAATTTGTGCTGCCATTTATCTTGCGAGTATTTTGCGGACACCGCTTCGAACATTTTCCGGCAGACGGCGATATGCCTGCGCTCCGAACTCGCGTGCGTTCTCCCGCAGATCGTGCATTTTAAAAAGACTGAGGTCGCGGCGATAGCGATAGGTCTGCATCACTTCCCCGCCGAAACGCCGCAAGAAAAGATGCGAACCGCCCATACTGAAATGCGAAAACCCACGCTCGCACGCCCACTTTATCGCGTGCCAACCGATCAGGTCGTTCGGCCGCAGCTTTTGAAATTCCGGCAACGAAAAATTCGCCGCATATTCGACGACACCACCCGAACAAAAGCGGTAAAAACTTCCGGCGATCACCTTGCCATCAGCTTTCGCAATAAAAACACGCCTATTTTCCACCTGCGAAACGGCCGTCTTCATCTGTTCGAAAGTGTCCGGCATATGACCTTTTCGTTCGTTCCATTCGCAATGGATCGCGTATATCTCCGCGAGTTCGTCGTCGGTTTCGAGTGCTTTCACTTCGACCACATCCTGTTTGATCGCCTTTCGGATCTCGTTACGCCGTGTTTGCGAAAATTTAGCAAATATCGCGTCCGCTCCGTCTGCCAGATCGAGCATCACGACCGAAGTCGTCTCGTTACTCGCTTTGCTTTGCATCGAATGCTCGGCAAATTCCGGCACGGGAGCCCACGAATATATCTCTAGGAGTTTCGCCGTTCCAGCGATCTCGTTGACGCCGTCAACGAGAACCGCGACCGCTCGATCACGATCGATGTCTTTGCCAAAAACCATTTGCGGCCGCGAGAACATTCCCGAAACCACGCGCTCGCCGTCGATCACGCCGGTCAAAACAGCCGTGACCTCATCGGAATTCCCTACCGCCAAAACCGCGAACCGACACCCGCGAATATACGGGTCGGTGAAATAATTCGGCGTCACATAATGCGTCGCAAACGGCGCGTCCACCGCGAACGCATTCCAGCGTGCGGCGAGTTCTCCGTCGGGCATCGATGTCAGAATGATGTGTTTCATTTCGGCGATTCGCCGTCGATAAAGCGTCGTTGCCAGATCTCAAAATTGACCAGCGACCAGATGCGTTCGTCGTGATTTTCGCCCGCGTTGTGCTTGGCGACGAGAGATTTGACGAATTCAGCGTCGAAAATACCGCGTTCCAATGCTCTCGCTCCGAGCACATATTCGTCAACAACATGCTTGAACGGCCCGCGAAACCAGTTGCCGACGGGCACCGGAAATCCCATTTTGGGGCGATCGAGGATTTCGGCAGGCAAAATGCCTTTCATCGCTTCGCGCAATATCCATTTTGTCGTATTGCCGCGAAGCTTCATCTCACGCGGCATCTTGGCCGTGAATTCGACTAGCTTGTGATCGAGAAAAGGCACGCGGCTCTCGATCGACGCAGCCATCGACATTTGATCCTGCTTCATCAACAATTCGTGCAAATAGGTTTTGGTGTCGGCATAAAGCAGCTTGTCGAGTACGTCCTCTGCATCGCATTTTTCCAGCCAAGCATTCTGCCGAACATACGGATTCGCATTTTCGAATTTTGCGCGAGTTTCACGGCTAAACAGACCTTTCTGCATCGCCTTTGGAAACACTCCGAAATTATCAAAGAAAAGATTCTCGATATCAGCCTCGCGCGTCAGGAACGTGCGTCCGAGCTTTGACGCGATGCCGCCCGGCAGAGTTGCCACACCGCCGCGAACCGCATCGCGCAGGAATGACGGCGTCATCGATTCGTATTTTTCGCCATAATTGAGCATTTGCAGGGCCTTAGTATAACGGCCGTATCCAGCCATTATCTCGTCCGCACCTTCACCGGTGAGCACGACCTTTACGTGTTCGGCGGCCAGTTTTGAAACAAAATAAAGCGGAACCGAAGCGAGAAATCCGATCGGTTCATCTTCGTGCCAGACGAGATTTGGCAATGCATCAAAAAACTGCTCGGGCGTGATCGTTATCTCGTGGTGATCGGTGCCAAATGTTTTAGCGACGAGACGTGCGTATTCGAGTTCGTTGGCGTCACGCTCGTTAAATGCGACCGAAAAAGTCTTGATCGGCTCTTTTACCATCGTCGACATCATCGCAGCGATAGCACTCGAATCGATCCCGCCGGAGAGAAACATCCCCAACGGAACGTCTGCCATCAGCCGCAATTCTACCGATTTTCGAAATAACTCGCGCCATTCTTCGATGTATTCTGCATCGCTCCTCACTTCGTGTTTTGGCTCATAATTGAGGTCCCAAAACTCGCGAATGTCCAACTTGCCGTCGCTCCAAGTCAGTGTATGCCCCGGCAAAAGCCGTTTGACACCCGCATAAAGCGTCTCGTCACCCGACGTGCCGTGATTGGCAAATTGGTCGGGCAAAGCGTTGAAATTGATCTCCACCTTGACCGCTCCGGCTTCAAGCAGGGCCTTGATCTCGGAGCCAAAAAATAGATTTCCCTCGTGGTCGTGTACGTAATACAGCGGCTTCACGCCCAAACGGTCCCGGGCGATAAAAAGCTGTTGCTTTCTCGAGTCCCAGATCGCAAACGCAAACATACCGCGCAAATATTCGACACAATCGCGGCCATGCTTTTCGTATAGATGCAGGATCGTCTCGGTATCGCTGCGGTTTTGAAATTCGTAACCGTCGGCGACAAGCTCGTCGCGATAGTCGGCGTGGTTGTAAACTTCGCCGTTATAAACTATCGAGACCGACCGATCGGCGTTGAACATCGGCTGGACGCCGTGTTTCGGATCGACGATCGCAAGTCGCCGGTGCCCAAGGCCGATGTTTTTCTCAACAAAGATCCCGCCGTCGTCCGGCCCGCGATGATGCAAAATGTCGAGCATGCGCGTCAGCGCATCGGGCGAAACTTCCCGACCCGACCGCGTTGAATATGCAATGCCGTTTATACCGCACATAAGAATGTTAAAAAGTGTTAATTGAAGCGAATTTGCAGATTTGGAGTGCCCGCCGGAAAGGCTTTTAATAGATTAACTATTTTGCGCGCGTTTTACCAGATTTTTTCATCAAATCAGTTGGATTTTACGTGCGTTTAACCGTTTATTAGACCAACTATTGTGGAAACCGGATTCAAAATGGCAGAAAGCGTGATAAATGTGAGGGCGAAATCGATCGATCCGCCGCGACGCTCCCGTTTTCGGGTGTTGCTGCTGCCTATCGCTGTCGTCGTAGCGATCGCGGCAACGCTCGGTTTCGACTTTTTCACGGACAAGCTCGGCATCATCGCCCCATCTGCCGTCATTGTCGAGACACCTGCCGGAAAGGTCATCAAGGTTCCGCCCGGGGGCAACATACAGGCCGCTATCGAACGCGCTAGCGGCGGCGATATTATCGAATTGCAGGCCGGCGGCCTCTACAGCGGACAAGTGACTCTGCCAAATAAACCGATCACCGATTTCATTACGATCCGCTCATCCGCCGCGGACCAATTGCCCGAAGGCGTCCGCGTTTCGCCCGCACAACGCTCATCGATGGCGACGATCACGTCCGGTATGCTTGGCCGTCCCGCCGTTCTGGCTGAGAACGGTGCACATCATTATCGCTTTGTCGGTATCGAATTTACTTCGACGGGAACTATCTTCAATTACGGCCTCGTCGTCCTCGGCGGCAGTGAGAAAAAACCTGAGAATGTGCCGCACACGATCGAGATCGACCGCTCGTATTTTCACCCGCACAAACCCGGACGTTCGCGCCGGGGCATCGCCGCCAATAGCGCTAAGACAACGATTTCAAACAGCTATTTCGAAGGCTTTGCCGTTGAGGGCGAAGAAGGCCAGGGCATCTGCGGTTGGACGGGCTCGAAAAATGTTAAGATCATCAACAACTACATCGAGGGCGGTGCTCAAAACATCATGTTCGGCGGTGCCGACCCGGTCAGTGCCGAACTGATCCCGACGGATATTGAGATACGCGACAATTTTCTCAACAAACCAAAAGACTGGGTCGGCAAATACACGATCAAAACCATCTTCGAGCTAAAAGACGCTAAACGCGTGCTCTTTGCCAACAACTTGCTGACCAACAACTGGATCGGTTCCGCGTTTCGCATCACGGTAAGAAATCAGACGGGCACCGCAAATTTCTCGACGATCGAAGACGTGGTCATCCGCGACAACACGATCAAAAACTCCGGCGACGGCATCAACATCCTCGGCAAAGACGACGGCCAGCAAAGCGGAACGCTTAAAAATCTGACGATCGAGAACAATCTTTTTATCAACATCGCGGGCGGCAACGGATTCGACGGCAGCGGCTATCTGATCCAGGCTGCGAACGGCGAAAACATTACGATCGCGAACAACACGGCATTTAATACCGGAAATATCGTCACGTTTTACGGCGACATTCCAAAGAATTTCATCTTTCGCGACAACATCACGGGCCACGGAAACTACGGCATTCACGGCCCGGTCGATCTGAGATCGGCGGCGATGAAGACGATGTTTCAGAACAATCTGTTTGTAAATCTGAATCGCGTGGGGTCAGGCGATTACGCGTTTCCGGACGGAAACACTATCGTCGGCGGAATCTCAGACGTCGGGTTTGCTAATCCCTCTGCCGGCGATTATCGTCTGGCGGCTAACAGCCGCTACAAAGGAAAGGGTCAGGGCGGGAAAGATCTCGGCAGCACAGTGCCGCCGCGATACGAATAGCGGGATCTAAAGCAGTTCTTTATACAATTCAACGACGGCGGCGATGTTTTCGTTGCCGTTTTCTTGTTTCAGTGCGCCGTTTTTTCCTTTCGAGACCACCTTTTTAACGGCAGCCGCCAGACCATTTCGGTCACCGCTCTCGATCAACTCAACGCCCTCAGGCCGCATTCCATTGTCAGTCGCAACGACCGGCGTACCGAGATGCAAAGCCTCGCGCACCGAGATCGCGTCGCCGTCAAACAGCGTCGTCCGCAGCAAAGCGTCGGAGTCGTTGATCAAATGCAGCGTGACAGCGTGCTCTACATTTCCGGCGAGACAGATGCGATCGGCGTAACCACTGGCGTCGATCGCCTCGCGTATTTCCTTGCGCATAGAGCCATCGCCGACGATCATCAGCCCCGCATTGGGAAAATCCGCCAGGATCTCGTTCATCGTCGCGATCTGAAAGAGCGGATCGTAGTCCTTTTCAAGCCCGCCGACGGCAAGCAAAACAGGCGAATGTTTATCGCAAAAACCTTTGAGTTCAGCCGGAATCGTAGTCGATGGGTCGGGTTCTTCCAGTGAATAGGGTAATATCACTCGAATTCTATCGTCCGGAACGCCATAACTCCTGAACACGCCCGCGATCGCATCATTGACGCCGATCAGCCGCGAAAAGCGTCTGAATATCATCCCTCGAATTGAATTCGGATGTGCGGCTTTTGCCTTTTCCGTCTGCGGATATGCACCGGAATGAACGGTCAGCACGCATTTTCCATTTCCAATTATCGAGCAAATAAACGCAAGCCAGATGACGCGACCCGATATCTCGCCGCCAACATGCAGGTGCAGCACGTCAAACTTCAACGCCCGTATTTGCTTGATCAGGTCGAGCGGCGAAGCAGGATGATAAACGTTGGGCTCGTCTATTATCTCGGTACTTTTCGTCGTTGCGACTATCGAACACGAATGCGCTTGCCGCATTACTTCGTCACGTATCGCAAGCATGTTCCGGCTCACACCGCCGACCGGCGGCGGATATGGGCCGAGTTGTAAAACATGCATCGTCATCAGTTTTTCTCGCCCGCGAGAACCTCACCGTAAAGCTTCAGCGTCGCCGCAAGCTGGGCTTCTTGTGAGAATTTTTCGGTCACGACTCGCTTACCGTCGATTCCAAATTGCATGGCTTTGTCGCCATCTGAAAGCAATTCGATCAATCTCGCCGTGAGTGCCGTGTCGTCGTCCGATGATACCAGAAACCCCGCTTCGCCCTCGACGATAGCCTCTGCGGCACCGCCGATATTTGTCGCGACCACCGGTTTTCCGGCGGCCATGTATTCGAGGATCGAATTGGAAAAACCTTCGGCGGTGGAGGTGAGGACACAAACGTCCGAGATCGATAAAAGGGCCGGAACGTCGGTGCATCTACCGATAAAATGCACGTTTTCTGTAACGCCAAGTTCCGCGGCCATCGATCTTAATTCCGCCTCAAGCCCGCCTTCTCCCGCAACGACAAAGTGTGCGTTCGTTATCGTAGCGGTTACACTCTTCGCCGCACGCAGCAGCATCGGAACGTTTTTTACAGCGTGCCGAAGATTCGCGACCAGCGTGACTAATTTTATGTTTTCACCGCTTGGCAGACCAAATTGTTCCACTAAAACAGCACGATCGGGAACAGGCGATGAAAACCTTGACAGATTCAGACCGTTATAAATTACCCGAATTTTCTCTTTTGAGATCGAACGCTTAAGCAAATGTTCACGAACCGCATTCGCATTCACCACGATCGCCTCGGCTCGTCCGAATGCCAGTTTCTCGACGAATTCCTGCGCCTTTGATCGCATTCCGCCAGTCTCGCGTTTTGACGCGACGCGTCCGCGAACGCCCGCGAGCGTCGCGGCCGCCATGCCAAAAACATTGGTATAAAAATCGTGCGTGTGGACGATGTCTATCTGGTTTTCGCGGAGATAAGCGGCGCAGCGGCGGACCTGTTTTACGAAATTGGCGTTGTAAAAAGATGTGAGTTTGAATTCCTCGATCTCGGGTAGGCCGAGGCTACTGATCTCGTCGAGCAGCACGCCCTCTTTGTTGAGCGTCGCAACAACAATGTCATGCGTCGCATCTGCGTGCAATAGGCGGGTCAGCGACACGGCTTGACGCTCCGAGCCGCCCTGGTGAAAGCTGCCGATAAATTGTAATACGCGTTTTTTCAACTGGAATGTCGCCGGTCACCCGAGCGAGATAGTGCCGATCTCGCCGTCTGAGCGTACGTAGAGATCATTGCCGAAACGGCGAATTGTCGCCGAACCGTGAATATTATCGCCCTCGAAGACGTCATCGCCGCCAATTGAGAAACGATTACCGCCGATCAGCACATATTCTTCAGGCACCGTTTCGCCCTCGGCGAGCCTCGCCCACGAAAAGCGAAAATTAGTATCAAACAGCTCGGTCCGCAGATCTTCGCCATCGCTCGCGACAAAAACGTCCGTGTAGCCGCGATATTTTATGACAAACGCCCGTCCGCCCGCGATCGGCATTTCAAAAACCTCGGGCTTAGCATAACCCGATTCGGCCGGGAGCAGAAACGTAAAAAACTCTTGCGAACCGCGTCCCCTGAGCGTAAATCTGAGCAGCGGAGCGTTTATCTTGTTACCGTATTCGTTCGACACCCAACTCTCGTTCTGCTGCCAACGGCCGCCGTCGCCAAACGAGAAAATACGATGGTCTTTGTCACCCGTGAAATCGCCTTCGATATCGGTCTCGATCTTGCTGTCGACGGCGTAGTGAAAGTTCAGAGCGTGCTCGTGCTCGCCCGCCGTTCGGACCAGATCGCGAATGATCCAGTAATCATTTTTAAGGAAAAGAACGCTCCGCGTCTGAGTCGCTCCGCCTGGCAATTCGCTGTAGCCATTGACCTTGCCCTCGAAAAAATCGAATCTGGGGTCCGTAATACAAGCTGTCTGCGACGCAATGGCGCGCGATTTCCAGTTGAAAATACTCCCCGGCTCAGACGACGAGTGATGGTCGATCGTAACCGTATTATGTGCCGCCGTCGAACGAAACAGATCGCGCATCTCACGCGAAGCATGATATGAATACGTCCCCGGATCGACCAGCAACGTCCGCCCGTGCAAAGCGGCCTCGATCGACAATGCATCCGCGTGCCCATGCCCGCCCGCGATCGCACCGACCTCGCCGCAATCGACGATCATAAAATTATCCGTGTCCGCCCAGCCGTCGCGCATCACAAAATATCCGCCGTCGGGAAAATTCTTGCTCGTGACGTTCGGCTCGTCGGCGTTCAGATCGCAGTATTTTTTCGCTTCATTCGCTCCCAGAAGCCAAAAGATCTCATCGCGTCGATCGCCTGCGACGAATTTCAGATCACCACGTCCGGTCATCGCTGACCCCGCCGCGAGCGTACCGCGAAAATCGTCGGGCTTCGCGGTGGTAAGCGGCAGCATTCGCCCGCCGTCGTCGTCGCCGATGATCGGCGTAGTCCCGTCGGGCCGCGTGACGTGCATCATGAAATCGAACGCTTTACCCAAACGCTCGTCCATCACCGCATTTCGCCGGTCGTAAAAACTGTCGTATGAGAGCGACCGCAGGATCGAAAATTGCGTGTAAAAATCGACGGTATATCGCTGGTACCAAGTGCTCTGCTCAAAATAAACGCCGTCCGGGTGAAACTGCCGCGTCACCTCTTCGAGCAAGATATCCGCGCCGACCTTTCGCCAGTGTTTGGCCCGCGACATAAACGGCATCTGCGTGCCGAGATAGTACAGGCCGAGTGCTTCGCCCGTCAGGTGGGTGTTCGGGCTGTAATATTTTGAAAGATATTTCTCGATGTGACGGCCATGCAGATGCAGCATCTTGAGCGCCGTTTTGAATATTTCCGGCGTGAACGCATCCGAGTGCCGGAAAAAATGAAACGCCCAGATCCACGACATTGCGCGGAACGAAACTTCGAGGCTGCTCGACCAGTTGATGCCGATTCCCGGCGGATTTTGTTCGATCCACGATTCGAGATGCTGAACAAAAGTATCGGCAAACCGTTCATCTCCCGTCAGCAAATAAGCGACGCCCAGCGTGAAAAAATGCTGATGGCGGTTCAGTTCCCAGACGATCTTTTTATCGCCGGTCTCGCTGCTGTCGAGCTCGTCAAATTCTTTCCAGTGCTGTGCGGGTGAACGAAATCCCGAAACTGGTTCGAGATGCCAATCGACCTCGGTACCGACGTAGAGATTTTTGTATCCGAGCAGATCAAAACGTCCGGCGATTATCAGTTCGGCCTTATTAATAAAATGGTCACACGTCTTATCGCCGACATTTGCTCGAAAGTCGGCGGCTGTGTCACCAACAAACGATTTGAAAAACCGCTCGTCCGCGTTCTTGTAAAACTTCTGCCACAGGCTCTCGGCGATGATCGGCGAACGCCCGAATTGCGTCGCATCGACCAGCCGTTTGAATTCATCGTCGCTCGGCAGTTTCGTGCCGATGCCCATCGTCTCGCCGTACGCGGAAACAGCCTGGCCGCTCCGCGAAAAAAGCTCGCCGATGCTGCGTCCACGGATCTTTTTGATCTTTGCAAATGCCACTGTCATATCGTCTGCATTATCGCTCTTAGGCGGTAATCTCTGTGTTCGTTTGGGCTGCCCGTTTTGCCGTCGATCGCGGCCAAAACCATATTAAATGCCTCGCGTGCCGATGCGAAATGTATCGTCCGTTTGCCGGTCTTCGCCGAATCATCGACTATCTCGCCAAAAAACCTCTTCGCGTCTTCGCCTATGCATGCCGACTGGTCGCGGTCGAAAAATCCGTGGCAATAAAGCTTTACAAATATCCAGTCCGGTTTACCTGCGACTGTGATGTTCGTCGATGTCCACCGTCTAAGGCGCGAAGGCGAAACGCCCATCGCCGCCGTCAGCGACCCATCCTCGATCCTCGGAACCGGAATCCCGCGTTTCAGACGCGTGTAATCAAATGTCAACGGCCCGCTAAATATAAGTGGTAATACGGGCGCGTTTCCATTAACCGCGACCCTACGGCCGTGTGCGTGCGGCACCGCCTTGTCCGGATCGCCCGCGTACTCGTAGATCTGATTGATCTGAGCGACCTGCGTCTCGTCGGGTGCCGACGGCAGCGTAAGATCCGCATAACAGCCCGTATCGCGAAGTATCGCCATCTCGTTATCAACCCCGCAAAACTTGCCGCCCGCCGAATTCGCAAGGGCCAAATTGCCGTGAACGAACGCATACATCGGGTCGCCCGTGCCGTCCATGCGCGACAGGCATTTGTGTTTGTCAGCCAGCGTATCGCGAAAATCGATAAGCGCGTTTCGCAGGTTTTCAGCCGTGTCCGGTTTTTCGACGCCGTGGTGTAGATGCACCTCGACCTCACCCAAACCTTCGGCCTGCATTTCGGACATTATTTCGAGTATCTCAGGATGATACTGCTCGGCCGGATAAAAATTGGTATGGCGAAATTTTGTGCCGTCCGCATCGCGAACCGCCTCGCCGGTCTCGCGTGCCATCTGATGATAGGCCCTGAGCCGCTCCATCTGCGTTTTGTGATCGAGAATGCCGTTGTCGGCCCAACCGGGCTCGAAATGATTGGCGATAGTGAAAATGACGTGCTCGTGCTCGAACGCGGTCTGATTTAGCAGCGACGAAGCCCTAGCCCACGGATAGCGGACGAGCCACGGCAGATTTGAGCCGAGTTTTGATAAAAATGTTGGTTCGCCTGAATGCATTTTTAGCTTTGCGTCTCCACGACCGGCGGCGTGCGGCGTTTGGGCAGCACCTTTCGCAAAATGTCTCGCACGTTCTGCTTTTCTTCTTCCTCGATCACGCCCCAGGCGTTCATACCGAGCAGATATATCGGCAGAAAAACGAGTCCGCAGATCAGCAATACGAGTCCGCCGCCGACAAAATTGAGTATGCTCAACTTGGTCGTCGAAAACGTCGAGGTCGCGAGCTGTTCGCCGATGTTCAATATATAAACGTGAATATTTGTGTAAACAAAATACGTCACGACACCCGCAACGAGGCTGATGATCGCCGTTTTCCCGACGTTCTTGAGCAGCGGTAGGTGGTGCCAGCCGAGGCCGAGTTTGGTGATGATCATCGTCTCGGCGATACATTTTTCGATCAATATCGCGCCGATCGCGACCGTGATCATCGCCGTCAAACCAAACGATGCGAGCCCGAAATAAAGCACCGCGATCAACGACGTCAATATCAATATCCGGGTCAGCAAAAACAACCGCCCGAGTTCCTTATACGAACGCAAAATCGGATCGGTAATGACCACGCTGAACGGCAGCATCGTCAGATTTATCACAAAAATATCCGCACTCGCCGCATAATTTTCCGTAAACAGCGTGATGATGAACGTCTTTGCCGTGATCATCAAAAATACATATATCGGGAAATAAAACAGAGCGAGTTTCTGCGTAGCTCGTGCCGTCAAACGGATCATCTCGTCGCGGTCACCGGCGAGTTGGAGTGCGTTCATCCGCGGGATCAGCACGGAAGTTACCGACTCGGAAAGCATCGCGATCAGCGGCACTTCAAAACAGCCGTAAGCATATATAGCAAAATCGGCCGACGAAAATTTGTACCCTACAAAATAATTGTGAATATCATTCTGCGCCATCCACAGAATGCCCGCGAGACCAAACGGCAACGCGTACCGCATCTGCTCCCAAAAGAACTTGAACGTAAAACCGCGCCAAAACGCCGGAAACCTTGAACGCAGATACAGCAGCAAAATGAACGTCTGTATCACGCCCTGTATCATCGCCGCGTAGATGAACGACTCGACCGTAGCAAACGCAAACACCGCCGCACCCATCAGTAGCGTTTTGCTGAACTGTGCGAGCACGATAAATCCGGTCGCAACCTTCGCCTCCTGATTGGCTATGGCGACCGTTTCGAGAAACGTCGAGAATATCCAGATCCAGATCACAAACCCGATCTTTGGCGCGAGTGCGGTCAGTTCAGGATTTTGAAAAATGTTGCCGAGCACCTGCGGGAAAAGAACGAGAGCAAGACACGCGAGTCCGCCGACCACAAAGTTGAACAGCAATATATTAAATATCGCCGCGCCGCGCCGTTCCGTCTCTCGCGCCAAAAAGTAATACGCGCTCATCGAAAAGCCGAGCGGCAGTATCACGATCGCGTTCGCGATCACCTGAAAAGCTTCACGATAATGCCCGACCTCGTCCTGCGCGAGATAGCGAACGATCAGCAGCGGCAGGACAAAGCTAAACCCAAAGCCGATGATCTTGGCCACCAATAGCCAAGCACTCTGCTCCTTGAGCGATTGTTTTGTCTGCGTTTCGTTGCTCATTTGCGGTCGATGCTTTTGTGTTTGCCGTGGGTGTCGTACCAGCCCGGCACCGAACGCTGAATTACACGTTCGACCGTCGAGATAAATTTCCGGCCCTTTTCGGTTTGGATCAAATAGGAATAATCGCCAAACAACCAGTATTTAACAAAGATCTTTTTGTATTCCTTAATAACCGCATCGCGCGAGCGCCACTTTCCGATCGTGTCCTCGCCAAACGGCCCCGAAGCTCCATTTTCAAACTCGTGCAGTTTCGCGCCGTTGTTCGTCGGCAGCGAAGCGAGCACGTGTTCGAAATCTTGTTTTACGGCCTTAAATGATGTGTAGCCGAGCCGTTCGAGCAGTTCGAATTCATACTCGAGCTTGGCAAAAATGAGTTTTTCGGAACGGACGGAGATGTAGTCGGGCTTGTTCTCAAATTCGAGCATCGCACGCAGGACGATGACCTCGGAACCGACAATGTCGGCCTTGAGATAATGCGGTACGCCGTGTTGGGCCATCGCTTCGGCAAAATCAACCGCCGTGACGTCGATCGATCTCATCTCATTGCCAAAAATAGTGTTGCGAAACGCCCATTCCTGCGAAGTGCTGCCCCACGGAGAATGGTCTTCGTTGCGGAAAAAACGTGTCGTCGGGACCGAGCCGTTCTTCTTAACATTTTCGGTGATAGCTCCCTCGACAATCGTCAAACGCCCGTCCGCGATCGCGTCAGCAAAACGTTCGCGGCAAAACGCAGCATTCGCCGGTTCGGCCTCAAACGCTACCACGCGATAGCCTTTTTTTAGGTAGAAATCAGTATCCTGACCCCGGTGCAGACCGACGTCATAGATCAGATTCTCATCTTTTGCAGTTGTTCTCAGCGTAGACATGGCACAATTTCGCTATAGGCGAAGCGAGATAGGTCGGGGCAGACCACACGCGGCTTCACGTTAAGAATATACCGAATCGATCCGGTATTTCACTAAATTGTTGAGAAATATGGATGTTTAGCTATCAGACTCTCACAGTTTCAAGGCTTCCACGCGCTTGTTCACCTCTTCCCAATTCACATTCGTCATGAAAGCATCGACATATTTTGCCGCGGCGGCGCCGTAGTCCATTTGGTAGGCGTGTTCGTACATGTCGAGGACTAGGAGCGGGACGGTGAAAGGTGCCTGCGTTTGGTGGTCGGACGACCAGTAATTGTGGAGCTCCTTGGTGTGCTGATTGTAAGCAAGGACTGTCCAACCGGAGCCGCCGGAAAGCGCGTTGCCGGTGAGTTTGAATTCCAATTCCCAGGCTTCGTAGCTGCCGAACCATTTTTCGATCAGCTTTTTGGCGTTGCCGTCGGCCTTACCGTTGCCGCCCAGGTTGGCGAAGTAATTTTCGTGCATCACGATGGAACCGGTGCGGATCAGCTCCTGCCGTTTGAGATCGCCGTAGATGTATGCGGGGAGATCTTTTTCTTTTTTGAGGGCAAAGAGCCGCTGTTCGACCACGTTGAGAGCCTTTACCGCACCGACATAATTATTATCGTGATGCGACACGATCAGCTTTTCGGATATCCCCGTAAGCTTTGTCGGGTCGAACGGCAGCGTTTTCGCAACGTGTTTCCCGCCAAACGCAGCCGGGGCCGCATCATCCATCGCTGCCGCTCTACCGTCAAACGCCAATAATCCCGCACCCGCAGCAAGTACTCCAGTAACCGCCTCTCGTCGTGACATCTTGTTCATAATTCGCCTCCACATTCAGTATAGACCTAAAAAAGATCAGCCACGAACTTACACGAAAAAACACGAACAAGAGTTTTCAAAAATTCCTGTTCGTGTCTTGTTCGTGCCTAGTTTTCTTAAGTAGTTCGCCGCGAAGGTGTCTGCGTTGGGACAAACTGGATATCGTCGCTACGGTGCGAACGGTAATGGTTGAGCAAGAGACGAGGTGCCAGGCGGGCGAGCCAGGTGACGGCTGTGAGTTTCAGCGACTTTCGATGAACATTCGCCTCGGCAAACGCCTGATGTGCGTTGGCAAAATCTTCTTTAAGGAGAAACGCCTTTCCGCATTCGACGTGCAGATCCGCCTGGAGCGAACCGAGACGGCGTTCGAGGATCTCGATTTCTTCGGCATTTAGTTCGATCGACTTTCGAACGCGGTTAAACACGTCTATCTCACGCTGAACGCGGCTGACCGAGTCGCCCGACAAACTGTCGAGATGCACGCGGTATTTGAGCAGGACTTTTTCCTGATAACCGATCTTCGAACCCTTTTTCGCCATCCGAACCCAGAGATGAAAATCGTGGGCCCGGGCTCGCTCATTCTCAAAAGAACCCGCCGCCATGATCGCCGTCTTCAGCGCGACCGTTCCCGAAGTAATGACGTTGCACTTAAAATCAAGCAGCGACGCCGCGGTCACTTCACCTGCTGAAGGCGCCGATTCCATAAACGTCCTACGCAGTGCCGAACGCATCCCAAATTGCTGCGCATCGCAATAGACCATGTCGTAACCGCGTCCGAGAAAGGCGACCTGCGACGACAAAAAATCGGGCAGCCAGATGTCGTCGCCATCGAGAAAAGCGATTATTTCGCCGCGAGCCTGACGGATCGCAGTGTTTCTCGCGGCTCCGGCACCGAGGCTTGGCTGCTTGATATAAATAATATCGGCAAGATGCGAGCGGATCGAGCGTTCAAACGCGACCGTGTCGGGCGAGCCGTCGTTGACGACAATTATTTCGTAATCACGAAATTTCTGGGCCTTGACCGAGTCTAGAGCTTCGTTGATAAAATCAGCCACGTTATATGCCGGTATGATGACACTGACCTTTGGGCGCCACGAGAAAACGTTGCGGCCGACCACGACCTGGACACCAAAATTGTAGCTTTCGAACGAGTTCATTAAAGGTCAGCGGGCATCGCGGATCGGTTCCCATGTGGAAATGCGTTCACCGCGCACGAATCTAAAAAATGCGATCACCGAAGCGAGATTGGCAAGAACAAAATACAGAGGAATAACGAGGAAGGTAAGGCGAACGCCAAGCTTTTCGAGCACCCATCCAACGAGTGCCATTAAATAAAATAACACTTGGGCGGATAAAATGACAGAAAAAAATATCGACTGCTGAGCAACCAGAATGTTTGATATCAGTAACGCGAGCAGCAAAACCGGGACCGCATAACGCAGAACCTTGTGCGAGATCAACTCGACCGCGTAAAAACCGCTCCGCAAAGGGTTCATCATATCGACGTTTCGCCACAGATCCGTGTACGTCTGCGATATCACGCGAACGCGCATTTTCATCTCGTCCGAAGGCCGTCGATTTGTGTCTTCAAAGCAAACCGCCGACGGCTCGAATATGCTTCGCAAACCTTGCCGGTAAAGCATCGTGCAGACCAGAAAATCCGAGCACGCCTCAGCATACATCGGCACATACGCGGATTTTCGCACCGCGTACAAACATCCCGACGCGCCTATCAGCGAACACGCCGAGCTTTCCGCCGTTTTGATAAAAGTTTCGTAATTCCAATAGCTGAGAGCTCCCTTGCCGACATTCGAGCTCGAATGATCGACGTAGATCAAACGTCCCGCGACGCAGCCGACGGTCTCGTCGGCAAACGCCGGCAACAGCTTTCGCAGAGCATCAGGCTCGTATTCGGTCGTCGCGTCCGAAAACAAAACGATCTCGCCCGTTGCACGGACAACAGCATTGTTCTGCGTCTCGGTCTTGCCAACGCGGCCTTCCTGCCGAAACAGACGCACGCCCCGCGATTCGAATTCGCGGACAATGTCATCCGTCCCGTCCGTCGAACCGTCCGACGCAACTAGTATGTCGAGCTTTCCAGTCGGATATTCGAGAGCAAGGGTGTTTTCGATTTTCGCCCGGATCGCGTCCTCTTCGTTATACGCCGTGATCAGGACGGTAACCGTCGGCTCGATATCCGAGCGAGATACAAGACGCGGAAACACGACGCTAACAAGATACACCACCAGCGGATAACCGACATAAACATACGCCAGCACCGTCAGGCTCAGCCAGAAAATGATCTCTTCGGCTTGGTATCTCATCTAGGCTGCGGCCGGTTCCGCGACTAAAGCGGTGGCCTTTTCTGTATTCTCCTCTTTTTCTCTCTCGACAGTATAGATCCGGCGAAACGCTACCGCGTAGGCGATCAGGTAATAGATGAACCAATTGTACGCGACGGATGCAAAGAAACTAGAGACCATATACCCGACGATACTGGCTTGAAATCCGATCGCGAGGTAGTAGAACCAATCGGCGCGGTCTTCGCCAAACAGCGTGCGTTCGATGGCCGAGAGTTTGCGGAACGGGCTGATCATAAAGACAAGATATGCGATCAGGCCGAGAATGCCGAGTTCCGACGAGACCTGCGTGAACGCGTTGTGCGTTTGCAGATTTCGCACGCCGACGATCGGAAAATTGCCGATGCCGATGCCCCACGGGTTTCGTGCCGTCACCCACAGCGAACGCTCAAGCAGCTCTTTGCGCTGATCGGACGAACCGACGGCGTCGAGTCCCGGAACAAAGATCGAGAGCATTCGTAGCCCGTAATTGCCAGGTGCCGCGACGATCGCAATGCCGCCAATTATTATCGAAGCGATCGAAACATTTATCCGCTGACGCCGCCCGATCTTCCATGCAAGCACGAGTCCGGTCGCGATCAAACCGAGAAATCCGCCCCGCGAAAATGTCACCATATTCGCCGCAACAAACAAAAATCCCATCGCAAAATAGATGAACCGCCACACCTTTTGCTTCGACGCGATGCCGAGCGTGATGACCAGCGGCGTCATCATTACAAAGTGCATCGCCATCTCGTTCGGATTGCCGAACATCCCGCCGACATCAACCGCGACACGGTATTCCTCGACGTTGAACTGCCCCTTGAGATACATATTAAGGGCAGCGATCGACAGATAAACCGCGATCCCGAACGACAACCACATCAGCCCCATCAGACGCTTTTGCGTCCGCACGACGTTGACCAAAACGATAAATATAACGACCGATTTGATGTAGGGATCGTTAAATTTTTCCCACGCGAGACCCGGATCTTTGGCGATCGGCATCGTTACAAGCGCGATCGCGACCATCGCGAGGATCGCCTTGACCTCGGTCGACATCATCGTCAAATTGCCCTCGGTCGCGAGCTGCGACGGAAAGTAAATAGCCAACGTTACGATCGCAAAATAAAACGCCGTTGCCGATAGAAATTCGAGCCCCGGAACGAGCTCGTACGGCCGGAACAAAACCATCACCGAAAACAGATACAGTCCGAAATACGTCAGCGTGTGCCCGTTTCGAACGAGCCAACGCTCTTTTGTAATTGTCTCGCGGTCCTTCTCGGCACGCTCGGCCTTTTTCGCGGCCTTGGTATTCGCCTTGGGCTTTTGAAAAGGTATCTCAACCGCCTTTGAGGATGCGGTCGTTTCCGGGGTCTGATCTTCGACGGGACGGCGAACTTCGAACGTTACTTCGTCTCGCCGGTTCAGATTTCTGAGTCCGCCTGTCGATTCGTGGGGAACGGGTGCGGTTTCGATTACCGGTTTAAATGACGTAAAATCGCCGCGAACCGCGCCGCCCTCAGTTTTGACTGACGGCGAGAACGGTTCGAAATCACGGCTTTTTTTTCTGATTGCTGACATCTGCGGCTGCCTTTGTTCCCTCCGGAATATTGCTACGCCGCGACTTCTTCCCGGTCCATCGTGATCATGTCACGCACTTTCCGTTTCAGCGCTTTTTCGAAATGGCGGGCTTCATTCACTCCGCTGAATGTCAGCTGCTGCAGATTGCCTTCGATGCGTTTGCGATAGTCCGAAACCAGCGAATCCGACACGCCGAGCATCTCCGCGACCTCGAGCTGATTGCCGCTGTCCGAGACGAGGTAGCAATGCCAGAGCACATTGATCATGCGGTCGTACTGTTTCGCTTTGCCCCGAACCGATTTGTTCAGCGTATCGAGAAATCCGTCGACAAACCCGGCGGCCTCGCCCTCGGCTTCGTTTCGAAGCAGGTCTTCCTCGGGCGTTTCACCGGTGTCTTTGAATTCGAACTGCATCCGGTCTTCGTCATCGTCGCTGCCGCCCGATCCGACCGGCACGAGATGAATATCCATGATCGGCAGACGCGACATCACAAATGACCGCAAGCTACGTACGTCCACCGGCGAATCGATCGCCTTGAATACGCGGATGATCAATTTTTCGAGTTCGACATTGCTGATGACGATCTGCGCGTCACCCGTGCAGCCGACCATACGTGTGTCGCGGCTCTGGAACGAAACGGCCTTAACACGCTCGTCCATTTCCTGCACATCCTTGCGCATTTTCTGCTCTTTCCAATCGGACAGTCCGTATAAACGATCTGCGAGACGGCGATGAACTTCAGGATGACCGATGTTGTCAAAACGCTTGAACGCCTTGCCGGTCTGGATCAGCGTCGAAATGCGGCGGGCCAGACGGTATGATTCGGGATAACGCTTGCGGAGCTCAGCCGTAAGCATGTTGGTCAGCTCGATCTGGCTGATCTCTGCTTCGATCTCGGCGTCGGACATTGCCGTATCGATATAATGCTGAAAACGCTCTTTGCTGAGCAGGGCGACGAACAGCTCCTGCGTCAGGTCGGTGTAAGCGTTGTGCTTGCCTTCCTCGACAAGAAAGCCGGCACGTTTAGACGCTCGAACCAGCGGATGCGACGACACTATCCTGTGCAGTTCGGTCCAGATCTGGTTGACGTCGGATGTCTTTAAACTGTCATTCCACTTACCTACCCGAATTTGCCTGTTCGGTGCGGGTCGCGGAATACGTTCCTGTGTTTTCACTTGATTCATAATCAGCCTTTCCGAGAGCGATTGTCCTTGGTCATCGCGGTCGAAACCGGTTTGCGTCGCCTGTGCACTACCGCTAATTTTGCGAATACGGGCAAATGAGCCTCGTATCGGATGCACAATTCAGGCGTCGGGATGCGAACACAATTTCGATTTGTCGCGAATGTTTTTTGGTAGAAAGATTTGGAGAGGATAACTGCCGAGCTATGCGGTTATTCCTTATCTGTTGGGCTGTGAGATAAATCCCTCTCACTACCTACATTTAAGATAATACCAGTAATACCGAGTTTGAGCAACAAGTTTTTACATCCTTGTATATTTTTTATACACCTGCTGTAAACCTTGTAATTAAACAGCTTACGTCGCCACCTTTGTTAAGTTTTCGGATTTCAGGTCATTTTTCAAAAAATTAAACGCTCAAGTTATGGAAGCAAACGGCCATTACAGATTTACTTTTGTTGTAACAATAAAACCGTTCCGCTTCGCAAGCGTGCGAGCCGGCTGGTCAAGGTTCGAAAAGGTAGTTTGCACCCTATGTTCACTGCAAAGTCAGTAAATTTCTGCAAAAACGAAGATTGTCCTTCGTCTCAAGAACTGCTCGATTTCCAAAACGGAGATCTGATGCGCGAACGCGCCGTCGACATCCGTATCCACATGACGACGTGCGAATTCTGCACTGCCGAGGCCGAATTCTATTCCTGCTATCCGCAATCAAACGAAGAAATATCATTCGAACCATCCGAGATCCCGGCCCCACTGTTCGAACTAGCCGAAGCGTTATTAAAAAACCGCACCTACGACCCGCAATCTCTCAACACCCTACTGCGCGAAAACACATAGTTTTTAACCGCAGATCGTACTACCTGGCTGATAAAACTCCGCCTTTTTCGGCACGATCTGCGGTTGAACTTCGGATCTACGCCGCCGAGGCGTCGCTTTGTTCCGGGATCCGCTCGTCGAGCCAATTCAGGATATCGGCCATAACTGTCTCTTTGTCGATGTCGGCGAGAGGGTCATGATAACCGCCTTCGTACAACTTAAGTGTTTTATCCGTTGAGGTAGCCGTATCGTAAAACAGTTGACTGCCGTCCGGCCGAGTTGCCTTGTCGGCGAGGCCGTGAATTATTAATAAGGGGATCGTGATACTCGAAAACTCTTTTTCGAGCCGTTCGTCCGCTCGCACCATCGCAGCGACCGTTTGCGTTGGCTGCGTTTCATTTGCGATCAGCGGGTCGTTGTTCATCTCCTCGACATGCTTTTGATCACGCGAGAAATTCTCGTTCTTTAATTTCAGAACGTGCGCATGGGGAAACACGTGAGCCAGTCCCTTGAAAACCGCAAGGGCAAAATCCGGAGCCGGGATCTTAAATGCAAAATCCTCGCAAATAAATCCCGCGAGTTCCGCTTGATGATCGAGCGCATACGTACACGCAATAACGCCACCGGCACTGTGGCCAAGTAAAAATACCGGCAATCCCTCATTCTCGGATTTTGCGATGCCGATGAATTTCTCCAGATCGTCAGTGTATTCCGAGAAATTATCTACATAAAAACGCTCACCATCCGACCGCCCACGCCCGCGGTGATCCAAAGCATAGACCGCAAGACCCTTAGATAAAAACTGATCCGCCACCCACAAATATTGCCCGCTATGTGAATTAAAACCGTGTGAAATAACCACGACTCCCCGAGGCTTGCCTTCGGGCAGCCAGGTTCGCGTGAAAATATTGTATCCGCCGACACCTTCGAATGATGATTCTTTCATTGTTTTTCTCCTTTATTATTAGCGCCAATAGCTATTCGCGGCCGCGACGGTCGCGAATTCGACCGCCACGACATGGCTCGCCGCGATCAATCCCATCGGATCTCCCGCGTAAACCGGTCGTCCGGCTTTGAGCGTTTCAAGGTCTTTCTGCATCGCATGGATCGAATGCCTCGCGAGCAGTATTGCAAGGGCTCTTCCCTCCTCAGGGGTTTCGGTTATCAACGTATTGTTTGGAACCAAAGGCCCCGGGGGTATTTGTGTCAATTTAATTCTCCTTGTTTACTTTCCCAAAAAAAGCTAAGTAACGCGGCCTTGGTCTCGGCCGGACGTTCTTCGGTCAGCCAATGACCAGTGTTGGCGAGAACGATCGAGAGGACATCGGTCGCGACCATCTTCGCCTGGCCCTCGAGTATCGGACCCATCGAACCATCACCCGCGATCGTCAAAACCGGCATCGTGAGCTTCGTAACTGCGAACTTCCGATTGTCCTCAGCATCCGCACGATTAAATGCTTTGAATAGCTCGAACGCGGCTTGCATCACGCCGTCTTTGGCGTACGCCTTTGTATATCGCACTCGGCTCTCCTCCGACATACCTTTATCGTTGGCTGCGAGTTCGTCCCAGAAATGGCTTAGGAAAACCCGCTCACGCCCCTTAACCAGCGGCAGAGCATAAGCACTCTCGACAAAATGAAAATGCCACGTCTTTTCGTTGTTAAAGATCTGCTTCCAGTAATCACCGATTCCCGGGATCGGTGCTTCGAGCAACGCGAGTTTGCGAACATCTTCCGGATATTGGGCCGCGTAAGCATAGGCGACCATCAACCCGATATCATGCCCAACCAGATCGATCTGTTTGTAACCGAGACTTCTTATAAGCTCGTGAACATCAGCGGCGACTGTCTTTTTATCATAACCGCCGGTCGACCGCGAAGATTCGCCGATGCCTCGCAGGTCGCTCGCAATGATCGTGTAATCCTTGCCAAAATCGTCAAAATACGGCGTCCACATATGCGAGGTTTCGCCAAAACCATGCAGCATAACCATCACCTTTTTGCCGGTTCCGGCCTGCAGGTAATGGATCTTGACGCCATTTACGTCAGCAAATTTGGATTGAAAGTTTGGTTTTTGCCCGAATGCGGCAATTGTCGTCAAGACGATCAAACCAAACACACACAGGTATTTGGTCGAGCATCGGAGGGGATTTCGTTTGAAGTTTGTCATGTTTTGTCAGCCATTTGATCAGCTCTGGATAAACGCCAGCAGCTCCGCATTTACACGCTCATGATGCGTCGTACACATACCGTGCGGCAGGCCTTCGTAAACGACGAGTTTGGCGTCCGGTATCAATTTCGCCGACAGCATTGCCGAATCAGCGATAGGCACGATCTGGTCGTCGTCGCCGTGCAGAACAAGCGCCGGAACGTCAAATTTCTTGAGATCCTCAGTAAAATCCGTCTCCGAGAACGCCTTGATGCAATCGTAACCGCTCTTGTAATCGCCCATCATTCCCTGCCGCCACCAGTTATTGATGATTCCCTGCGAGACCTTTGCTCCGGGTCGATTAAATCCATAAAAGGGCCCGGTCGGAAAATCGATATAAAGCTGCGAGCGATCGGCAGCATATCCCGCGCGAATGCCGTCAAACACCTCTATCGGCAATCCGCCCGGATTCGCCTCGGTCTTGAGCATCAACGGCGGTACCGCTCCGATCAAAACCGCCTTGGCGACCCGTGAAGTGCCATGCCGCCCGATATATCTCGCCACCTCGCCGCCGCCGGTCGAATGCCCGATATGCACCGCGCTTTTGAGATCAAGGGCCGCCGTCAGTTCTGCGAGATCGTCGGAATAGGTGTCCATCTCATTCTTGTCCCACGTCGCGCCCGAACGCCCGTGTCCGCGGCGGTCATGTGCAATACAGCGAAACCCGCGCGATGCAAAAAAGAATATCTGCGGATCCCAGTCGTCCGCACTCAGCGGCCAGCCGTGGCTAAAAACTATCGGCTGCCCGTCGCCGCCGGTGTCTTTGTAAAAAATCTCGGTCCCGTCCTTGGTTGTGATCGTTGCCATCAGTCCTCCTGAAATAACCGTATTGATGAGAATGTCCAAAAAGTAAATTCAAAGAATTCCTAACCACGAAATCACACGAAAGGGACACTAAGAAGTCCGGAAAGACATAAGTTTCGTGTCTTTTTCGTGCTATTTGGTGGTTACGTTCTTCATATCTTTACTTTTCAAACGGCCTATTTAAAAGATAAAAGGTGAATTTGTTAAATCATTATACAAATTCACCTTTTAATCAACTAATTTTTTTCAGCTTTAGTTAACTCGAAATTAACGCGAGCCGCCGCTCGCGAGTATTTTCTCGCCCGTCACCCAGCCGGATTCGTCCGAAGCCAGAAAAACCGCGACCGGAGCGATATCGCCCGGCTGCCCGACACGCCCCAGCGGCGTATTTGCCACCGCCCAAGCCTCAAATTCGGTTCCGAGAAATCCGGCGGTATGAACGCCCTCCGTTTCGACCATTCCGGGATTGAGCGTGTTGACACGGATCTTTCTCGGCGCGAGTTCGCGGGCGAGAACGCCGGTGATGGCATCGATCGCACCTTTTGTTCCCGTGTAAACCGACGAATTTGGCGGCGTAAGTGCCGTGACCGCCGAACCGATGTTAATGACGCTGCCGCCCTCAGTCAGATATTTCGACGCCGCTCCGGTGGTAAGCAACGTTCCGAGCACATTTACGTTAAAAATCCGATGAAAATTCTCTTCCGTAACATCCTCGATCGCGTTAAATTCGTAAACACCCGAGTTATTTACGAGAATATCGAGTTTTCCGTAATTGTCGATCGCCGCCTGTATGATCGCCTCGGCATCGGCCGTTTTCGAAACATCGCCATGCACCGCGACCGCCTTTCCGCCCGCCGCCTCGATCTCGGCAACGACCTTGTCCGCGCCATCTTTACTCGACGCGTAATTGACGACGACCGACGCACCCTCAGCCCCGAATGCCTTTGCGATCCCGGCTCCGATGCCCTTCGAACCGCCCGTTACTACTGCTACTTTTCCCTCTAATCTGCTCATTTTGTACCTTCCTTGCTTCTAAGAAGCGTCAATTGTCCCAAGTGATAATTCAAATGATTTGTCCTGCTTATCAGGTCCGCGATGCGGTTGCGAAGTGGTTCGTTAGCGAAATCTTCGTCCGAGACCGCTGTGTGTTTTGCAAACCAATCGTCCGCCGAAAGCTGCTCGAAATTCTCACGCAGCACGCCCAACAATTCCGCCCAAACGCGTCGAACTTCGCAGCGGGATCATCCCGTCGTTGACGGCCGCGAGATGGCCGAGAATGTAGTGTCCGGTGTTGCGGTCAGGCGAGATCTGAGTGAGCAATTGTTCGTCCGAAAGCTCAAATAACAGCTCGCTCATACGCAGATTAGTACCGTGCCAAACCTCTAATTGCGAACGCACCGCCAGTTCGCGGTCGTCCAGTTTTCTACTCGTCGCATGTGTTGCCATTTCATTTACCTCCGATTTTTTCGAATAAAAAAGCACGCCCCCGGCGAATACCAGGTGACGTGCTGCTGAGTTGTAGTTAATTTACCAGGGCAATTCCTGACCGAGATGTATAAATTTTCCGGAATAACCATCCGCCGGAAGCGTAGCGAGATCGACCGAAGTTTTCGCGCCTTCTTCGACCGGGATCTGGCCGTTGGCGTTCATGTCTGTGACTACCGAGCCCGGATGCGCGGTGTTGACCTTTATGTTCGTGTCTTTCAGTTCGTGCGCGAGATGGACGACGTAACCGTTCAGGGCCGTCTTCGAAATGTTGTACGCCGGGACCTTGTAATTATAGATCTCGGATGTCGGGTCCGAATGCAGCCCGAGCGAACCCAAACCGCTCGATAGGAACACGATGCGTCCCGCATCCGATTTTTTGACCAGCGGCAATAGAGCCTGTGTCACGTCGATCGTGTTGAAAAAATTTGTGTCAAAAGTCTTGCGAAACGTTTCCTGCGTGGTCTTGCTCGCCGGGACCGGAACGCCGTTATCGAATTCCTCCGCCAGAAAGATCCCCGCGTTGTTTATCAAAATATCGAGCTTGCCGTATTTCTCCTCGACCGTCTTCGCCGCCGCCGCGTGCGTCGCCGTATTATCGACATCGATGCCGATGTACTCGACATCGAGCCCTTCCGCCTTCAGCGTCGCCTCAGCCTCTCTGCCTTTCTCTTCGCTGCGGGCACCGATCAGGACCTTGATCCCCTGCTTGCCCAACTGACGTGCCGTCTCAAAACCAATACCGCGATTGGCACCTGTAATTAATGCGATTTTCTGCGTTGACATGATATTTCCCCTTATCTGAATTTAAGACTCTGTGTAACAAATCCGTAACAATCTTTGTTACAATTGTAGTGAAAAAAATTTAAGCACCGACGACCCGCAGCCGCCCCGCGACCGCTGTAAAACTCCGAAAACATTTTGATATCGCCTGCACATTTGTAACCATATCTGTTACAAAGAAACTTGTCAAGCGGCGCCACAACATCACGCGTTACTTTTTTTAAGCCACGATCTCTCCGGTTTCAAAGGTTTGGAGGCTGGATACAATGGAGAAAAGTGGACGTGCATTTGTGTTTGGGAATGATGGAGAGCGGAATGGCAAACGGACCGGTGCGGTTGGGATCGTTGTTATGATTGGAAATGTTGGACAGCGATGGGGAATTCCGTGGGAATTGGATAGATCAGTTGCTTTGGAGAAATTTCGACGGACATTTTGCGACTGTCACAACACGTTTTTTGATAGTCACAACCGCCATTTTTGACTATCACAAGCCTTCTAATTACTGTCACAACCGCCATTTTTGACCGTCACAAACGCCCAATTTTACTCATTTTCGTGAAAAATGCTGATAAAATTGTGGTACGTACCACAATTTGCACCCGACACATAAAAAAACACGATCGGTCATTTTCCGGGGGCGGAAAATGTGAGGTTACGAACCGCAGATCTCGTCGATGGCTTCGGTGTATTTTTCGTCGATGACGTTGCGTTTGATCTTGAGGGTCGGCGTCATTTCGCCTTTGTCGATGGAAAATTCGCGGGGCAGCAGATAGACGCGCTTGACGCGTTCGTAGTCGCTCAATTCGCGGGTCAGGTCAACCGCGTCACGCTGGACGCGTTTGATAAACTGCGGGTCTTCACAAAGCTCTTCGCGAGTGCCCGTTGCAGCGTGGCCCTCGGCCTTCATTTCTTCTTTCAAAGCATCCCAGTCCGGCACGATCAACGCCCCGACCTGCTTCCGACCCGATCCGACGACCACCGGCTGCGAAACGAGCGGGCTTTGCTTTAACAAACTCTCGACCTGCAGCGGCGCGACGTATTTGCCGTTGGATAATTTGAATAGATCTTTGATTCGGTCGGTAATGAAAAAATGCCCGTCGGTGTCCATATACCCGACATCGCCGGTGTGGTAAAAGCCTTCGTCATCGATGACTTTCGCCGTTTCCTCGGGGTTATTGTAATAGCCGGACATCACGTTGGGCCCGCGAACGAGAACCTCGCCGTCTTTCTCCGCAATCTTCATTTCGATCCCGTCAAATGGCGTCCCGATCGACCCGACCTTGCTGTCATCCGGCCGGTTGGCACAGGTAACACAGGCCTCGGTCATGCCGTAACCCTGCAGGATCGGAATACCTGCGGCCCAGAAGGCATAAGACAATTTCTTAGAAAGCGGTGCCCCACCCGAGACAAAAAACCGCAGCTCACCGCCAACACCGTCCCGCCATTTCGAAAACACGAGCCGATTGGCAAAGGCATGTTTCGCCGCCAGCACTGGCGAGACCGACCGGTGATTATCCTTCGCCGCCCAATAGTCTTGCCCGACGATCAGAGCCCATTCAAACAGGCTCGTCTTCCAGCCTCCGGCAGCCTTCCCTTTCTTAACTATCTTGTGATAGACCTGCTCAAATAATCGAGGCACAGCCGTCATTATCGTCGGCTTTACTTCCTGCAAATGCGATGCGATCTGATCGAACGCCGCACAGTAATGTATCGACACGCCATTGGCACAAAGCACATAAAAAACAGTGCGTTCAAAGATATGCGAGAGCGGCAAAACGGCGAGGCTGCGGTCGGTCGAGCGTATCGGCAGCCCTTTGGAAATACCGTTGATATTCGACACAAAATTCTCATGCGTCAGCATCACGCCTTTCGGCTCGCCAGTCGTTCCCGAAGTATAAATAATGGTCGCGAGGTCCTTAGTATCGATCGCCGCGAGCGAACTGTCGAATATATCGGCGTCGATCTTGCGATATGCATCGCCTTCTTTTTCGACGTCGCTCAGCGATATCGCACGGCTGTTTCCCTCCGGCTTGCTATCGGCGTCAAAAAAGATCAACTTCTCCAAACGCTCAACGCTCTGGATCGCGTTTTCAGCGTGTTTCCAGAGTTTCTTGCCCGAGATGAACAGCATCTTCGCCCCCGAATTTTCGAGGATAAATCTGATCTGCTCAACCGCTTGAGTTGTATAAATTGGTACGTTTACAGCTCGTAAGCTAAGGATCGCAAGATCGACAAAGGACCATTCCGGCCGGTTCTCCGAGATGATCGCGACGCGGTCGCCTGGCTTTACGCCCAGAGCAGCGAGGCCCAAAGCAATACGTTTCACGCGGTCGATGACCTCGTTTCCGTTCAGGTAATTCCAGACATCGCCGATCTTGAACGCCAGTGCATCCCGCTTATTATGCCGCCGAAACGACTCAAAGCAATAGTGCGGGATCGTCTGCGGCAGGTCTTCAAATCCTTTTAGGTTAGTAGCGATCATCAAAGATTTTCAGGCGAAACGAAAACGTTCGGAGGGCCGTTTGCGTGATGTAACATTCTTGCAAACAGCGGCTGTTATGTCCAATTGTAAGTAAACCGGATGGCTAGTTTTCGCGGCGTTTCCTCCGCCTTCGCGAGGTCTCACGCCCGCCGCCAAAATAGGCGAGTATCATCACCATCAGATGAGCCGCGAACCAAACATTGTCGTAGCCCATGTTTTGATAGATATATATCAGGATAAGCACACGCGGGGCAAAAATCCCAAGCAGCAGATCGGCCCATTGCGGAACCGAATTTGCGGGGAATAGATTCGGATAGAAAAACAGAAAGACGAGCATCACGATCCGCGGAAAGAATAGCGATGTTAACAAGAAATAGAAATCCAACATTCTACGACCTCCCTATCGCTCGACCCGAAACCAATCAATATCTGCCGAACCCGCATCGTTGAATTTTGCCGGCCGATTAAAGAAAAATCCGATCTTCGCACCAATCCAACGGCCTTCGCGGGCCTTAAATAGTTCGCCAATGGTAATGAACGCCTTGTTATCCGTGCTGTAACTAAACGTGCAGATCGCTCCCGCTTTAACTGCGACACGAAGATGAATCGTGTTAGACGACAGCAACTGCGGTGTCGTTTCTGTTTCCGCCGAACCTTTGTCGGCGTCCTTCTCGGTCGACTGCGAAATATACATCTTACCGCCGCGATTCGTGATGCCCACGTACGAATAGTCCATGCCCATCACGACGAGCCCAAACCGCTCGCCATCAAATCTCGGCGTTAACGTCAGTTTCGTCGTGACCGTAAATTCATCAGCCGGAAATTTTTGGAGCAGCAAATTCGGCAAATCCCAGAGGTTTTTATAGTTCTCAGGTTGCTGGACCGAGAACATCCGCAGCACGCCCTTGTCCGGATACGGAAAAGCCCAACGAGCTTCAGGGTTTGCATGCCATTGCCATTGACGGCCAATAACCGTGCCGTCGAATTCGTCTGAATCAGGCATGGTCGAGATCGGGTAAGTTTTGCCAACGTTAGGCTTCTTGTGGGTCATGACTGGTTCGCCCGTACCGTCGCCATCCGGATCGGAACCAATTACGGGAAAGCCATTTTTCCATACCGCAGGCTGCAAATGCACCACGCGCCCGTACGCTCCCTTGTCCTGAAAATGCAAGAACCACCATTCACCATTCGGAGTATCAACGAGCGCTCCCTGATGCGGTCCGTTGACCGTCGTCTTTCCTTGGGCGAGAACGACTTTTCGCTCATAAGGCCCGTAAATATTTTTCGATCGCAGAGCCAGTTGCCAGCCAGTCGCAACTCCTCCGGCCGGAGCGAGTATATAATAGTAACCGTTGAATTTATGTATCTTTGGCCCCTCGACCGTCGGATCGGCGTCGTGTCCGTCGAAAATCATTACGCCGTCGTCCAGCAGCTTCGTGCCTTCGCGGTTCATCCGCTTTACAACGAGAATGCTCTTGATCCCCGCCCGACTGCCCGCAAAAGCATGAACCAAATACGCACTGCCATCATCATCCCACAGCGGACACGGATCGATCCAACCCTTTCCCTCCGCGATCAAGAGCGGTTTTGACCATTCGCCCGCCGGATCTTTGGTTTTGGTCATGTAAATGCCAAGGTCGGGGTCGGGATAGTAAATATAAAATTCGCCGGCGTGAAACCGTATCGACGGTGCCCAAACACCGCCGCCGTGCTGCGGTTTGGCAAATATTGCCTTTGGCTCCTGCTCACGAAATACGTGATTGATGAGCTGCCAGTTGACGAGGTCTTTTGAATGCAGGATCGGAAGGCCCGGCACCGCATTAAAGCTCGACGCCGTCATGTAATAATCTTCGCCCACACGTATCGCGTCGGGGTCGGAATAATCAGCGTTGATGATCGGATTTTTGTAGGTGCCGTCGCCGTTATCGGCGGCCCACACCTTCGAAATCTGCGCGTTTGCCACAGCCGCGAACAGCATCACGAACAAAAATATCGGGCAAACGCGTTTCATTTATTTAACCGGCTGTGCCGTTTCAAATATCTTGACCAGGATCATCGAAAATTTCTTGTCAGTCACCGTCCGCTGATGCGGCGTGCCGCGCGGAACAAAGATCAGATCGCCTTTTTTGATCGTTACTTTTTGTCCGCCGGTCGCTGTCTTAGCACGCCATTCGCCAGGTGATACCTCCTTTGCATCAACGAGCGAACCGCCTAAAATCAACGTCGCCGTACCGTCCAAGACATAGTAAATGTCGTCCGCTCCGTCGTGAACTTCGTTCATATCATTTTCACGCTTCTCATCGTGAAAGATGGCGATACGCGTCTGCAAACCGGCAGCAGCAACAATGTCTTCGTTCGTATTCCCCGGCTTTTTAGCAAGCGTTTTTTGAATGTCCGAAACATCCTGCTTGCTCTTTACGACATACGGCCGAGCGGCTGTGGATGGCTGCCGAACCTGAGCCCCGACCGCCACAACACTCGCGAACATCGCGAACGCCAAAATAATGATCTGTTTCATATTGTTAATATTCCTCAATATTTGTGTGTCAAAGCCCTATGCGACGCCGAAAAGAACCTCCATCGTTAGCTGGTCGAGTCTTTCGTATTGCAAGCCCTTTGACGCAAGTGCCGAGCGGTCAAAGTCTGCGGCGAGCAATTGATCGAATTCCGGCAAACCGCCGCTTGCATTAGTTTTCTCGATATCGGCAAGTATCTCCTGAATGCCTGAATGTTCGTTCCACTGTTTCGCCTTTTCTTTGAGTATCAAGTACGTTCGCATACACCCGGCAGCGAAATCCTTTACGCCCTGATGATCCTCGGTCCGATATGCGTGTGCATCAAAATGCCTCATCCCTTTATAACCAACGTCTTCGAGAAATTTTACGAGCCAGAAGGCCGATTTTGGTGCAGCCGAACCGAACCGAAGATCCTGATCGTAACGCCCCGGAACCTGATCGTTCAGATCGATATGAAACAGCTTGCCGGCTTCCCACGCCTGAGCCACGGCGTGTGTAAAGTTCAGCCCCGACATATGCTCGTGGGCGACCTCCGGATTAACACCGACCATTTCCTTATGATCGAGCGTCTCGATAAAGCCAAGATATGCACCCGTAGTAGGCAGGTAAATATCCGCCCGCGGCTCGTTCGGTTTTGCCTCCAATGCGAATTTATAGCCATAGCCCTGTGAAATATTGTATTCGCAGAGGTAGTTGAGAGCTTCGCGAAGCCTCTTTATCGCATCGTCCGGACGACGGCACGCATCGGTTTCCGAACCTTCGCGGCCTCCCCAGAGCACAAATATCTCTGCCCCGAACTCAGCTCCGAGGTCCATCGCACGCATCGTTTTCTGTATCGAATAGGCCCGAACCTTGGCGTCGTTTGCGGTGAATGCCCCGTCGCGAAAGACCGCTTCGTAGAACAAATTGACGGTTGCCATCGGCACTTTTAATCCGTGATCGCCGCACGCAGTTTTGAATTCGCGAACAATGCTGTCCCGTTCCGCCTGCGTCGCGTCGATCGGGATCAGATCGTTATCGTGAAAATTAACTCCATATGCTCCGATCTCGCCAAGCATTTTGACGGCATCGACCGGCGATAATGTGTCGCGAACAGCATCACCAAACGGGTCGCGACCACGATTTCCGACGGTCCAAAGACCGAAAGTAAATTTGTCCTCAGGCCGCGGCGTGTATTTCATTTCACTCATTTAATTTAACTCTCCATTTCCCCTTTTCAATTACTGACCGCTGACCGAAGCAATTCGTAAAGCCGTGTATATGTTCGATAATTCTTATTCAGCATCTCAACTGATCGAATATCCGGCTCGATACGCTCGTTTACGCGTATGCATATTTCACAGGCATCGTCGACCGAGTTCCACCCTCCGACTCCAACCCCCGCCAGAATCGCCGCCCCAAATGCTGCACCTTCGTCTGCTTGGATCGTCTCAACCGCCTGTCCAAAAACATCGGCCTGAATCTGCGCCCAAAGCCCCGACTGCGAACCGCCGCCGCCCAGTCTGATTTGGTCGATCGCAGCGCCAATTTCGCGGAAAATCTCCAGAGAATCGCGCAGGCTGAAAGCAACGCCCTCCATAACGGCCCGAGCCAGATGTCCGCGAGTATGACTTGCCGTCAGACCAACAAAGGCGGCTCGCGCATTGGGATCGAGATAAGGTGTGCGCTCTCCCATTAGATATGGAACCCAGATCGCTCCATCAGAACCGCTCGGAACCGACTTCGCTTCAGAGTCCAATTCCCGATAGCTCGCACCGCGCGCAAAATTGTCCCGAAACCAAGACAAACTCAACCCTGCGGCAAGAGTAACTCCCGTCATATGCCAGCGATCCGGGACGGCATGACATAGCGTGTGAACACGACCCTTCGTATCGATTGTCGGGGCACTGGTCACAGCGAAAACGACACCTGATGTCCCGATCGTCGAACTCACCGTTCCCGGCTTTACAATCCCCATACCGATCGCACCGGCCGCATTATCGCCCGCTCCGGCGATTACCGGCGTGCCCTCGAGCAAGCCAGTCATTTCGGCTCCGGAATGAGAAACCTTACCCGTAACCTCGATCGACTCATAAACATCCGGAAGCAAAGTGCGTTCAATCTCGAATGCATCCAGCATCTCGTCCGACCATCGCCGGTTTCGAACGTCAAATAGCAATGTTCCTGACGAGTCCGCCACGTCACTTGCCCGGTCGCCGGTTAGGCACAATCTGACATAGTCTTTTGGCAAGAGAATTGATCGAACCTTAGTCCAGATCTCAGGCTCATTTTCGCGGACCCACAGAAGTTTTGGCAGTGTAAATCCGGTGATCGCCGGATTGGAAACAAGCTCGATCAGACGCCCGGCACCGATCTTTTCTGTGATCTCTCGACATTGATTTTCGGTCCGCTGATCACACCATAATAGTGCGGGGCGAAGCACGTTGTGGTCGCGATCAAGCAACACAGCACCATGCATCTGGCCGGAAAAACTAACCGCCGCTATCTTCTCCGGCCTTATCTCCGAACTACGAAGTAAATCTCTAGTCGCCTTTACCGAGGCCTGCCACCAGTCTCGCGGATCTTGCTCGGCCCAGCCGATCTGTGGCGAAGCAAACGGAACATGCCCGGCAACGGCCGACGCGGCGACTTTGCCGTCCACATCAACCAGTACGGCCCGCGAACCGCTCGTACCAATGTCTATTCCAAGAAAATACATCGATCAAGGCTCCCGTGGATCGCCACCCGTGCGTGGTGGAGCTGTTGAATTTCGTTTTATCAAATACGTCGGAATGCTGATCTCGACACCTTGCTGGTGCGGTTTATCGACCGTGAGCATCAACGCCTCGACCGCCCGCCGGCCGATTTCAACCCGGGGCGAACAAACCGTTGTCAGCGATGGTTCGGAAAGGCTTGCAAAAGCAATATCGTCAAAACCAACGATCGAAATATCCTGCGGAATTTGAAGTCCTGCACGTTTGAATTCCTGCATCGCCCCAAGTGCCATCAGGTCGTTTGCTACGATCACTGCGGTCGGTAAAGTTTTTTCGGCAAGTATCTGGCTCGCCGTCTGGCGGCCGCCCTCAAAACGAAAATCGCCCTCATAGACCTTTGGCTCCGGCTCATTTGGCAAGTGTCGTTTCATCGATTCAGCGAAAGCCGTTCGCCGGATCCTTGCCGAATGAATCTCGTGTGAACCAGCGATGTGAGCGATATTCCGATGCCCGAGCGAAACCAGATGAAGCACGGCCTCGTCGACCCCGACGGCATAATCGAGTGAAACCTTGCTCATTTTTTCCCCGACGGCTCCGAGATCGTGAAAGACAATGCTTGTTTTCTTTCGTTTAGCGACCTCAACGATCGCGTCGTCAAATTCGGCGATCATTAATATGATGCCGGCTACCTTCATCTGTATAAGGCGCTGAACATATTCGAGCGTTCGGGCTGTTTCGTAATTGGTATTCAGCAAAAAGAGGTTATACCCGCCTGCAATAACTGCCGCCTCAATGCTCTTAATTATCTCCGGAAAGAACGGATTGGATATATCCGAAACAAGCAACCCGATGATCTTGCTTCGCCCCAACGCAAGCATTTGCGCATGAGCGTTGGGATGGTAATTGAACTTCTTGATCGCCTTCTGGACCCGCTCGCGCGTTGGGTCAGACACATATTTCGTCTTATTTATGACATGAGAGACTGTTGCTGTCGAAACGCCAGCCTCGCGTGCTATGTCTTTTATCCGCATATGTTAACCACGTTAGTCCAATTCGCCTGTAAAATCAAAATTCTCTCAAAAGTCGAATTGATCAACGTTGTCCTTGTTAAATATAAATGGCTTGCCGAGCCGAACTTCGCCATCGACAACGTCAAGGTCCTTTAGCCGGCCCGCAGAAACTTTCTGATCACCATTTTTGAAAGTGCCGTTGCTAAGCGAATTAGACACAAATACTGTCAGATATCCGAGGTCCACGGTATTCCATAGAACAATGCTCTCGACAATGCCTTCCTTTATATATGGCTTGCACATATTTGGCAGCGAGAGCCCTGTCACCTTTACGTCCTTGCGATTGGATTGTTTGACCGCTTCTGCGATCCCCGGAACGGCCGGAGCAGCGATGCCCATGACCAGCTTTACATTTGGGTAAACTTTCAAGATATTCTGCGTTTCCTGAAACGCTCGGTCGCGGTCCCCCTCGCTGGGCTGGGTCGCAACGAGCTTCATATCAGGATACTTTTCAGCTAAACGCTGCTTGATGTATTTGATCCATTCGTTTTGATTCGCCGCACTAAGTGAAGCCGTTACAATCGCAAATTCGCCCTTTCCGCCCATTATACGGGCGGCTTCGTCGGTCAGTGTCTCACCGATCCCTTGCGGAGTTGCCTGATTGATCAGGTAATCGCGAGCGTCTTTTTCGGCATCAGCGTCCCAGGTTACGACCTTGATTCCCTTTTCGCGTGCTTTTCTGAGCACGGTCGAGATCCCCTCTTTGTTTTCGACACTGACAGCTATTACATCTACACCGCGCGTGATCCACGCCTCAACGACCTCATTTTGTTTGGCCGGATCCAGATCCGTCGGGCCGTCCCAAAGAAGTTCGGCACCGAGTTCTTTAGCGGCCTCTTCGGCACCTTTTTTACAGCTAATGAAATACGGGTCACCCTTGGCCTTTGGCATCATCGCGATGACGCTTTTCTTTCCTTTTGCAGGCTGGCTTTGCGTTGTCGCGGCTGCGTTTTTATCGTCTCTAACCGAACGAACTAATAACCAATTACTACCCGCGACCAATATCGCCGCGCTCCAAACAATAGCCGCCAAGGCCCAGATCTGTCGAGTTTTCACTTCAAATTCCTCCCCTAAAACTTCCTTTGCCTGTGGCCGTGTTTCCTTTCTCCGCGTCACCCCGTCAACCAGTATCGTAAATACCAGCAAGACGCCGGTCAAAACCCCGGCAAGCTCGGTCGGCTGTCCGCTAAGCCTTAATCCATTCTGTAAAATGACGATCGCGAATAGACCAAGAACTGTTCCGAGTACCGTTCCGCGGCCACCGAAAATAGACGCTCCACCCAGCACAACTGCCGTGATCGCCGTCAACTCATACCCTGTTCCCGCATCCGATTTCGCCTGGCCAAGGTGAGCAACATAGATCACAGCTGCCGTAGCCGCCGTTAGGCCGGACAAACAATAAACAAAATTCAGCCGCCGTCGAACCTTTATCCCCGCGTAACGCGAGCCTTCCTGAGAAAACCCAATTGCGTAAAAGCTCCGGCCAAAACCTGTCCGGTGAAGCCACCACCATGCACCCGCGATTGCAGGAATAAAGATTAAAAGCTGCGTTGGAATAAAGCCAAAGAGATACCCTTGCCCAAGAAACAGATACGATGGCGAAAACCCCGAATAATTTTCAATTCCACGCGTCAATCCCTCGGCAATACCGCGAAATAACGAAAAGGTGCCAAGAGTGACGATCAGCGGCGGGGCCTTGAGCTTAGTGATCAACGACGCATTCAGTGCACCGCCGAGCAAACCGACAGCCAGCGTAGCCACGATCGCGATCGGCATCGAAACCCCGCCGTCACGCCACAGAGCCCCCATGATAACCGCCGAAAGGCCCATCATTGAACCGACCGACAGATCGATTCCGCCGGTGATAATGATCGGCGTCATCACAAGAGCAAGCAGGCCGATCTCGACCGCCAAACGCGCGATCTCGAACGCATTGTCCGACGTCAGAAAATTACTGCCAGTAACGCTAAAAATCAGACATTCGCCGATCAAAACGATCAACAAGATCCATTCATTGTTTGGAAAAATACGCTGAAGCAGCGCTTGTTCCGTTTTAAGCGGCCGCTGCTCCGGCAATTTTTGATTTTCCATTCCTTTCTAAGCGTCCAAGCGCAACATCCGAGCACAAAGCCGCCAAAATGATCGCTCCCTGTATCGCTTTTTCCCAAAACGGGTTGATCCCGACAAATGTCAGGGCCGTGCCGATAGTTCCCAATAAAGCTACTCCGATAAGCGTCCCGATCAGCCTTCCGCGTCCGCCCGAGATAGCGGTTCCGCCGACAACCGCAGCAGCGATCGCCTTTAGTTCGAGGCCAACGCCGGAGTTGCCGGGAATCTCTGAAAAGCGAACGGCGTTTAGCAATGCGGCGATTCCTGTCAGAGCACCCATGATCGTAAATACCCAAAACACAACCTTTGGCCCGCTGATTCCCGCAAGCCGTGCCGCTTCGGCATCCGAACCAACAGCGTAAACAGTTCGCCCGGCGACCAAATTCTTTAGCGCCCAAGCAAAACCGGCAAAAATAATGCCCGTTATCGCTGCGATCATTAGTTCGCCGGATCGTTGATCGAGCCCGAACCATTGGAAATTGGCAGGCAAACCTTGAACCCAAGCCCCTTCAGTCAACCATCTCAAAGCGTCCCGCCACAATACAAGCATTGCCAGCGTCACGATGATCGACGGCAATCGAAGGCTTCCGATCAACACACCATTCAGCGCTCCCATCAAAGCTCCTGTCAACAGCACACAAACAAAAAGAAGCGGCAGAGGCATTCCCGTTTTCGCCAAAAACCCCGCCGCAATGCTACAAACCGCAAACTGCGACCCGACCGAGATATCGATCTGGCCGACCAAGATCACCATTGTCATTCCGGTGGCGATCAGAAGTGTCGGGGCGTTATTAATTACCAGATCACGCAAATTGCCGCCGCCAAAAAACGATGGCGCCGCGATACCGACCACCACCAGGATGATCAGGTATGCGATAACTGCCGAGATCTCGCGTTTGTTGCGGCTGAAATTCATCTATTTTCAGTGTCCGAGTGCGACGGCCAGGATGTTGTCCTGGGTCGCGTCTTCACGATCGAAGATCTTCGCGATAGTTCCGCCGTGCATGACCGCGATTCGATCGCTCATTCCCAAAATTTCCGGCAATTCAGAGGAGATCATCAATATGGCGACCCCTTGCTCGGCGATCTCCATCATCAAAGAATGGATCTCTGCCTTTGCACCGACGTCGATTCCCTGCGTCGGCTCATCAAGGATCAGCACGGACGGCTTGGTCATCAGCCAACGACTCAGGGCGACCTTTTGCTGATTGCCTCCGGAAAGCGTCGATACCGCGTTGTAGATTGCCGGTGTTTTCACGCCCAAACGTCGTGTATACTCGGCTGCGATCTCTCGCTCCATACCAAAATTGATCCCGCCCAGTCCCGATAATTTTCGAAGTGAAGCCAAAGTAATATTTGCGCTGATAGGAAAATCGAGAACGACGCCGTGCCGACGACGATCTTCGGGCAGGTATGCAATGCCATACTCGATCGCCTGCATCGGATGGCCAATTTTTATCGGCTTGCCTCGCAATAGGATCTCGCCTTCGTCTGCATCGTCTATGCCGAAGATCGTTTTCGCGAGTTCCGTTCGTCCCGCCCCGATCAAACCTGCAACCCCGACGATCTCACCAGCTCGAACGGCGAGATTTATCTTTCTGATCCCGGCGGCCCGTGAGCCTAGATCGCGAAGTTCAAAAATGGTCTCACCGAATTCCACAGTTCGCTTTGGAAATACCGCTGAAAGGTCCCGTCCGACCATCAGGCGGATGAGCTGCTCGCTCGTGACACCGGACATTTCGCGGGTTTCGATAGTCAAACCGTCGCGCAAAACGGTTACCCAGTCGGCGATCGCAGGCAATTCTTCGAGGCGATGCGAAATGTAGATCATCCCGACGCCTTGGCCGCGAAGCTCACGAATAACGCGAAATAAGTTCCGCGTATCTTCCTCCGAAAGCGATGCCGTCGGCTCATCGAAGATGAGTATCCTGGCGTTTACTCCGAGGGCCCTGGCGATCTCGACAAGCTGCTGCTGCGGCATTGAAAGTTCGCCAGCGGTGATCTCGGGATCGATCCGCGCTCCGACGCGGTCGAGCAACTCTTTCGCGATCCGTCGCCGCTCACTCCAATTGACTCGGCCAAACGAACCTTTCTTTTCAAGCCCTATCGCGATATTCTCGGCAACGGTCAATTCGGGAAACAAAGCCGGTTGCTGATAGATCGCCGCTATTCCAAGCGATTTGGATATCGCGGGCGAATTTTCACTAACCGTCTCGCCATTGACCACGACATCGCCGCTGTCCTGCAAAACGGCTCCGGTAATTATCTTTATCAGCGTCGATTTTCCGGCTCCATTTTCACCAACAAGTGCGTGAACCTCCCCCGCTCGCAGTTCGAACGAAGCGTCACGCAAGGCCTGAACGCCGGCGTAGGCTTTCGAGATATTTATAGCTTTTAGAAGCGTATTCTCAGCCATATCTACTGATCGTCGATAACAATAACATGCAATTCGCCCGGACCGTGAACCCCGATCGCGAGCGTCAATTCAATGTCAGATGTCCGCGAAGCCCCCGTAATAAACGTGATCGTCCGGCTCATGTTTTTGCCGGTTAATTCAAGTATCTCGCCAAGCGTCTGTCTTATTTGGCTCGCCCTAAAGATACATAAATGGACAGCCGGAACCAACGAAGTCAATCGATGATTTTCCGTCTCTGATTCCAGTACGAGCGTCCCGGTTTCGGCTATCGCCCATTGAGCAGACGTGATACCAAGATGGCAATCGAACAATGTCTCGACATCTGCATTCTCAATGAAATCCTTATCTTCTATCTTTCCAACGATCCGGCCGACCAGATCCGAACCTGAAACCGCAATTTTATTCGCTCCGATCCCTTTGATGACCGATACGACGCAATTTGCCGCTTCGCTTTCGTCTTTTACCGGCGTAACGTGTCCGCCAACCATCTCAAGGTTCTGCGTAAACATTTCTATTAAAGAATTCTGCGATTCCAATTTTCGAACCGGAACAATGGCATCAGTGACAACCGAATGGCCTTTATGCTCGCGATGAACCGCATCAAAAGGCTCGCTCATTTTGAGATTACGACGGATCGACGCGAGTATCTCATCACGTGCCGCTTCATTCTGTTTTGAGCTAGTTAATATCATTCGCCTTCAACTTTGTCCGCCATTCATCGCGAAATGATCTCGAAGCAACCGCCGGCGCGTCCCGCCACGCCGTCCACGCTCCGAGCGGAGGCAGAAGCTTTGCAATAATTCCGCTCGCCTTGCCGATCTTCCCGTCACGAACAACAAGACGTTGCATTAATCTCGCGGCTTTCATCCCCAACCCATAAGAAAATTGTCCCGACCAAGCCATTCCATACATCTTAAAAGCGATGCTCTCGGCAAATTTCCGCTTACGCTGCGAATTCGGCTCGGATCCACCCGCGGTGCCGTCCGTAATCTCTGCTCGCAAATGCAATAATAATTCCGGAATATCGATCTTTACGGGACAAACTTCCTTGCAGGCCCCGCATAGGCTCGACGCATACGGCAATTGTTTTGCCTTCGAAATACCAATAAGCTGCGGCGTTATAACCGCCCCGATCGGCCCCGGATAGACGGAGCCGTAAGCATGACCGCCAACCTGCTGATAGACCGGACATGCGTTCAAACACGCCCCGCAGCGAATACACGCCAGACTCTGCCGCGTGACCGGATGGGAGAGCATTCGCGAACGCCCATTGTCCATCAAAACGATATGGACCTCTTCCGGCCCTTCGTCACTCGCGTTTTTCTTTTTGCCAGTTATTATTGATTGATAGGCAGTCAATCGCTGGCCAGTTCCCGATCGAGGCAGCAGTTTTAGAAAGACATCGAGATCCGCGAATTTCGGGATGATCTTTTCGATTCCCATGACGGCGATATGAGTTTTTGGCAAACTCGTCGTCATCCTCACATTGCCTTCGTTTTCAAGTATCAAGATCGTCCCCGTTTCCGCTACGCCAAAATTTACACCGCTGATGCCGACCTCAGCCCCGGCAAATTGCTCACGCAGAATGCGTCGGGCGGTTTTGGTCAAAACATCAACATTCTCAGTCTTTTCAATGCCTACTTTTTCGACGAAAAGATCAGCGATCTGAGCCTTGGTCTTATGTATCGCCGGAACGACGATGTGCGACGGAGTTTCGCCCGCAAGCTGAATTATCCACTCGCCTAGATCGGTCTCGATCGGCTCAATTCCCGCGGCTTCAAGAGCTTCGTTGAGGTGGATCTCCTCGGTCGCCATGCTCTTCGATTTGACGACCATCTTTGCATTTCGCTCGTTCACGAGATCGAGGACAATGCGGCACGCTTCCTTTCCGTCACGAGCCCAATGAAATTTTGCCCCGGCCTTTTCCGCGTTTTCGACAAATTGCACTAGATATTTGTCGAGATGCAAAAGCGTCTCTTCTTTCACCGCCCGGGCCTTTTCCCGAAAACCCTCCCAGTCATCGAGCGACGCCATCGCAACCTTTCGCCGCTCGCCAAAATTATCCGCCAGATTCCGCAAGGCCCCGTGCAAAACAGGATCAAGCAACGCCTGACGTGCGTTACTGTCGAATGTTTCTGCGGTCAAATGTTGCATCGTTCTGGTCGGAACCACCCGCGATAGGGGGTGGCTTAGCGTTCGTGCTCACGGCTTGCCGCATTTGAAAACTCTTATCCTCAACCACCCGCTACCGCAGGTGGATCTGACCGCTATTCCTGCGAGGCCAGTATTTCAGCCAGATGCTTCGTCTTAACTTTCGAGTCCAACCGCGAAAGCCTTCCGCCGATCTGCATCAGACAACTTGCATCGCCGGAGACGACAGCACAAACATCGGCATTGTCGATCGCTTCGATCTTGTTATCCAATATTCCGGCCGAGATCTCAGGGTATTTGACAGAGAATGTCCCGCCAAAACCACAGCAAACATCAGCATTCTGCATCTCGACAAGCTCAACGCCTTTTACATTCTTCAAAAGCTTTCGCGGCTCATCGCGAAGGCCGAGATCACGCAATCCGTGACACGCATCGTGCCACGTTATCCGGCCGGAACCGGAGGCTCCAACATCTTCGACCTTCAAGACATTGACAAGAAAACCGCCAAATTCATGGGTTTTCGCCGCAATGTTCTCCGCCCGTTTTCGCCAATTCTCATCATCAGGAAACAACTCGTGAAAATGCTTGACCATCGCCGTGCAGGAACCCGACGGACTCACGATCGCTTCGGCATCAGACTCTTCAAAGATCTCGATAAAGCGTTTGGCAAATTTCTGCGCCTCTTTACGATAACCAGTATTAAACGCGGGCTGGCCGCAGCACGTCTGTCGTTCGTCAAAGACAACTTCGCAACCCACCCGACGCAAAACTTCAACAATGCTCACCCCAACATTAGGGCAAAGCTGGTCAACGAGGCATGTAATGAATAACGAAACTTTCACAGGTGTTTATTACCAGTTTTCAGTCAGCTTCGAGTTGCCAGTTTTCGCGAACTCGAAGCTGAGAACTCGGAACTGTCGACCTAACTTCCGGCGTAACGAGCCTCGATCTCCGCATAACGACGAACCGCGGCCTTACTCAACATCTGCGGCTCAAAACTCTCAAGTTCAAAATTATCTCGAATATGGTCCCGGGCTTCGGATATGTTCGAGAATCTTCCCGCCGTTATCGCCTGCACGAGTACATTTCCAACCACAGTCGCCTCGGTCAATCCAGCCTGAACTGAAAGGCCGGTAGCATTGGCCGTCATTTGATTCAAATACCCATTCCGACCGCCGCCGCCCAATATTTGAATGCTTGAGATGCTTTTCCCCGTAATAGCTTCGATCGAACGGACAACGGACGCGTATCGGTAAGCAAGCGAATCAAAAATTATCGTTGATAATTCCGCCGGGCTGTTTTCGAATTCCTGCCCTGTTTCCGCAAGCTGTTCGGCAATGGCATCGAGCATGCTCGCCGGATTTAGAAATCTTGGATCGTCCGGAAAAATGAACGCCTTAAACCCTGTTTTAGCTGATACTTCCGCAAGAAGTGTACCGTACTCTACATCGATCCCCGCAGCTTTCCACTCACGACGGCACGATTCGAAAATCCACAGGCCCATTACGTTTTTCAAAAAACGAAAAGTTCCGCAAACGCCGCCCTCATTAGTAAAATTAAGCCGTTCGGCATCCGCGTTTATTATTGGGCGATCCGTTTCGATACCGATCAGCGACCACGTCCCCGACGAAATATAAGCTTGGCTCTGCACCAACGGTGCTCCGGCGATCGCGCTTCCGGTATCATGAGTCGCCGGAGCGATAACTCGAACTTCTTGAAGGCCAAGATCATCGGCCAACTCTGACCTCAAATTACCGATCTCAGTTCCCGTCGAAACTATTTCCGGCAAAATCCGTTGCGGAATATTCAATCGTTTGAGCAGATCGAGATCCCAATCACCGGACACAGCATTCACCATCTGCGTCGTTGTCGCGTTTGTGTATTCAGCGAACACTTTACCCGTCAGGAAATAATTGATAAGGTCCGGCAGTAAAAGCAGTTTTTCAGCTTTATCAAGGCCATCTGATTCGGAATAAAGTTGAAATAAAGTGTTGAACGGCTGAAATTGAATCCCTGTTTTTTCAAATATCTCACTAGCCGGGACTATCTCAAAAACGCTTTCCGTAGCATTTTTTGTCCGGTCATCGCGGTAGCAAACCGGGCTTGCTGTCAGGTTCCCGTCTATGTCGAGCAAGCCATAATCTACGCCCCAGCTATCAATACCGATGCTTTGGATTGCTCGGCCAAGTTCTTTCGCTCTATCTCCTGCGCGTTGCAGCCCAACCTTTATTTCAGCAAAGATATGGTCGAAATTCCACCTCAGGTGACCTGATCTCTCGACCGGCGGATATTGAAAACGATGAATCTCTTCGAGCAATAATTCCTTCAGATCAATGCCCGCGAGGAAGACTCTGCCGCTGCCGGCACCGAGATCAACTGCTATATAAAGCGGTCCCGCCATCGTTTGAAAACGGCCGCAGCCGGAGGAATGATCAGGTCAAATGAGTTAAACGATCCCGGCAGAAATGCCGAGTTGAGCCGGACGCTCTTTAGCTTTTTGCACGCGATAGCCGCTTGCTCTATAGACCGCGACCGGGTCGATAGCACCGCCGCTTTGCTGACGCGCGGCCGCGAGTATCGGCGACACGTCCGTAACAAATGCTTCCTTAAGCGTCGCAAGGGCCGCGATCGGATCACCGTTGATCTGAGCCTCGCGTAAACGGACACGGTCGACCATATGGGCCTGCACAAACGCCCGCGATATTTCGATGGAACTGGTCACGAGCGATTCGATCGGGTCGGTCACGTTATGCGACTGGTCGAGCATGTACGAAGGGTCAAACCCCGGAACGCCGCTCAATTCCGCATCGACAAGTTCATTAAATATCAGGAATAGCTGAAATGGTTTTACCGATCCCGTATCGAGATCGTCATCGCCATATTTGCTGTCGTTGAAGTGAAATCCACCCAGCTTTTTGAATTGGATAAGCCGCGAAACGATCTGCTCGATATTGACATTTGGTGCGTGATGTCCGAGATCTACCAGGCACGAAGCCTTGTCACCCAGCTCTTTTGCACAGATGTAATTAGTTCCCCAATCACTAATGACCGACGAATAAAACGAAGGCTCAAAGAATTTGTGCTCGATAAACAACCGCCAGTCATCCGGTATAGCAGCGTATATCTCGCGCATCGAATCAAGATAGCGTTCGAGCGAAAGACGGAAATTCGATTGCCCGGCAAAGTTACTACCGTCGCCGACCCAAACCGTAAGCGCTTTCGACCCGATCTTTTGCCCGAGCTCAATACATTCAATGTTGTGCTCTACAGCTTGTTTTCGCGTAGCTGCGTCTTCGTGCGAAAGACTGCCGTATTTATAGGACTGCCTTTGGCCCAATTGGTCCTGAAACGTATTCGAATTCATCGCGTCGAATTCGAGTCCGTGTTGTTTTGCTGCGGCAACGAGTTGGTCAGTCTGTTCAGGCTTGTCCCAAGGAATATGAAGCGAAACGGCGGGCGTCGAACGAACGAGTTTGTTGATGGTCGAACAATCTTCAAGCTTTTCAAAGATCCCGCGGGGCTCGCCCTGTCCCGGAAATCTGGCAAAAC
>Ga0209023_10000624_pt1 | contig 52565 bp, 41 predicted proteins | sample LakOneMetagenome_FD_187468 | JGI IMG/M metagenome (GOLD analysis project Ga0209023, IMG submission 187468) | Freshwater and sediment microbial communities from Lake Erie, Canada (SPAdes) (version 2) | ecosystem: Environmental > Aquatic > Freshwater > Lentic | place: Lake Erie, Canada... | reverse complement strand
CCTCCCGGGGGCGGCCCCCGGGGAAAAGCCATGCGCCGACTCGCCATCTGCCCGTTCCTGATGAGCCTGGCCCTGCTCGGCGCCAGCTCGCTGGCGTTCGCCCGCGATGCGCGTCCTTCGGGCGACACCGGCGATTGCCGCGACAGCGTCATCACCGTACCGAGCCCCGCGGAAGCACCGGCCAAGCGCCCCGTGTCGGTCGTGCACAAGGCCAAGCCCGCCACGACCACGGTGCATACCACCGGCGGTGGCGGCGGAGACGATGCCGGCGGTGCGCCGCGCGTGCCGCGCTGGCACAGCTTCCTGCCCGGCATGTTCCGCTGAGCGGATCGCTGTTCCGCCGACTGCTCGAGCCTTTCCGGCGCACGCCGGCCCCAATTCCCGAATCCCACTGGCTCAGCCTGCGCGCACGCGTGGCCTGGGTCGCGGCGCTCGCGCCCGAACGCGATGCGCGCCTGCGCGAACTCGCCGCGCTGTTCCTGCAACGCAAGGCCATTACCCCGCTCGCCGGACTCGAACTCGACGACCACCAGCGCCTGCTGCTGGCCGCGTTGTGCTGCCTGCCGCTGCTGGAATTCGGCGCCGAGGGCCTGCACGGCTGGTCGCAGCTGCTGGTCTATCCGGATGCGTTCCGCACGCACCGCAGCCATATCGATGCCGCCGGCGTGCTGCACGAAGGCGAGGAAGATCTGATCGGAGAATCCTGGGAACAGGGTCCGCTGGTGCTGTCCTGGGCCGACGTCGAGGCCGACCTCGCCGCGCCGCGCGACGGCTTCTGCGTCGCCGTGCACGAAATGGCGCACAAGCTCGATGCGCTCGACGGCGCGATGGACGGCACCCCGCCGTTGCCGCGCGAATGGCAGAAGCGGTGGGCGCGCGATTTCCAGCAAGCCTACGACGCCTTCTGCGAACGCGTCGATGCCGGCCGCCGCGTCGCCATCGACGACTACGCCGCCGAATCGCCGGAGGAATTCTTCGCGGTGTGCAGCGAATACCACTTCAGCGATCCGCGCAGGCTGCGCCGCGCAATGCCGGAAGTGGCGGCGCACCTGGAGAAGTTCTACGGGCCTGCGATTTTGTAGGAGCGCGCTTGAGCGCGACGGCGCGGTCGTATTGAAATTGCAAAGCAGTCGCGCCCCAGTGCGCTCCTACAAAAGCACTTCAAAGCCCCGGCGGGAACCTCGCGGTGAAACTCGCGCCGCCGAGTTCGTCCGATGCGTCGACTTCCAGCGTGCCGCGATAGCCCTGCACGATGTCCTGCACGATGGACAGGCCGATGCCGTGGCCCTGCACGCGCTCGTCGCCGCGCACGCCGCGTTGCAGGACCGCGGCGATGCGGTCGGGCGGAATTCCGGGGCCGTCGTCCTCGATCCGCAACACCAGGCCGGGTCGCCGGCGCGGTTCGCTGTCACCGACCTGCGCGGTGAGCAATACGCGCGATTCCGCCCACTTGAACGCGTTCTCGAGCAGGTTTCCGAGCAGTTCCTGCAGGTCGCCGGGTTCGCCGTGGAAACGCGCCTCGGGCGCGATCTCGAATTCGCAGATCACCCGCTTGGCCGCATAGATCTTCTCCAGACCCTGCACGATTTGCTCGGCGTAAGGCTGGATTTCCACCGGTGCGGCGAACAGCGCGTGGCCGCCCGAGGCGGCGCGCGAGAGCTGGTAGCCGACGAGGTCGTTCATGCGCCGCAACTGCAGGTCGACCTCCTCGCGCAATTCGTTTTCCGGCGCGCCGCTGTCCAGGCGCGTGCGCAACACCGCGAGCGGCGTCTTCAGGCTGTGGGCGAGGTCGGCGAGGGTGTTGCGCTGGCGTTCGAGGTGTTCGCGCTCGCTGTCGACCAGCGCGTTGATGCTGTCGGTGAGCGGCGTGAGTTCGCGCGGATGGCGCTCGCTCATGCGCGCGAGTTGGCCGCGTTGCACCCGGGTCAGTTCGACCACCACGCGCCGCAGCGGGCGCAGGCTCCAGCGCAGGATCAGCGCCTGCAGCAGCAACAGCAGCAGCGCGGCGACGCCGAGGTAGCCCCACAGGGCCTGGCGGAACACGCGCACCTGCCGCGGCAGCGTGCCGGCGTCTTCCATCACGTAGATCGTGTACGGGAACTCGGCCCTGGGGTCGTCGCCGGGGGCCCAGATGACGCCAATGCCGTAGCGATAGACCGCGCCGGTGGTGCCGTCGCTGCGCGTCATCGGCAACGGACCGTCCTGTCGTTCCTGCAACGGACCGAGGACTTCGCCGCGCGGTAGCGTCTGCCCGGTGGCGGAATCCGACAGCCAGCGTCCGTTCGGCAGTTCGACATCGGCATACAGGCCGCCACCGGGTTGGTCGAAGCGGCCGTCGGGCGGGGCTTCCGGCGGAATCAGGGTGCCGTCGCGCGCGAACTCGATGCCGTTGAGGTAGGCGTAGGCGTAGGCCTGTAGGCGGTCGTGGAGGCCTCGCCCGGCGACGTCGATGAAGGCGCGGTCCAGCGCGTAGCCGGTGATGGCGAGGAAGGCCACCAGGCCCAGGCTCGCGGCCAGCAGTTGCCGGCTCTGCAGGGAACGCGGGCGCCAGCCGAGGAAGGGCCCGCGCGCCGCCATCGCTCCCCCGGTCCGCGGCTGCGGCCGGTCAGCCCTCGCCCGTGCGCGGGATGGCGAAGCGGTAGCCGCGTCCGCGCACGGTCTCGATCGGCTTCAGCGCGCCGTCCGGATCGAGCTTCTTGCGCAGGCGGCCGATGAAGACCTCGAGCACGTTCGAATCGCGGTCGAAATCCTGCTGGTAGATGTGCTCGGTGAGGTCGGCCTTCGACACCAGTTCGCCGGCGTGCATCATCAAATACTCGAGCACCTTGTACTCGTAGCTGGTCAGGTCGACGTTGCTGCCGTTGACGCTCACCGTCTGCGCGGCGAGGTCGAGCATCACCGGGCCGCATTCGAGCGTCGGCTTGCTCCAGCCCGCGGCGCGTCGCACCAGCGCATGGATGCGCGCCAGCAGTTCCTCGACGTGGAAGGGCTTGACCAGGTAATCGTCGGCGCCCTGCTTGAGGCCATCGACCTTGTCCTGCCAGCTCGAACGCGCGGTGAGGATCAGCACCGGGAACTTGCGACCCTCGTCGCGCAACGCCTTGATCAGGTCCATGCCGGACATCTTCGGCAGGCCGAGGTCGATGATGCCGACGTCGAACGGCACTTCGCGGCCCATGTACAGGCCTTCCTCGCCGTCCTGCGCGGCATCCACCGCATAGCCTTCGCGTTTCAGTCGCGCGGCCAGGGTTTCGCGCAGCGGGGCTTCGTCTTCGACGAGCAGGATACGCATGCAGGACTCCGGGGAAGGATGGCCGCAACGCGGCCGGCAACATCAGGATGATGCGTCAGTTGTCGTCGGCGCGTGCACGCGCCGGCGGGGGCGGCTGCTTGTCGGGATCGTCCATGATCACGCGCACGCGGCCGGACTGGTCCACTACCTTGATGCGGTTGACGTCGCGGCCATCGTACGGCACGCGCTCGGCGCTGAGCACGCGGCCGCGGGTATCGCGTTCGACCCGGCGCACGCTGTCGGACAGTTCCTCGCGGCCCTGGCCGCGCTCCGGACCGACGAAGGGCGTCCCCTGCTGCGGCGCCGGCCGGTGGCCGTTGCCGCCCTGGCCGCCGCGCGGACCCGCCCATGCGTTGGCCGCCAGGCCCAGGGCCAGCGGCAGGACGAACGCAACGGCGACGGAGGTGCGGATCATGGGGACAGGATATGCAAACGGCGGATGCCGGCAAATGGATGGTGTGGCGCGCATTCTCGTGACGAAGCGGTGAATTCGTCCTGAATTCGGCCGAAAACCGCGATCAGTACACCTCGCCGATACAGCAGCGCAGCGAACCGCCGCCGGCCTCGATCGCATCGAGCTCGACCGATTCCACCCGGAACCCCGCCGCGGCCAGTTGCGCGCGATGGGCCGGCGCCAGCGCCGCGTCGGCCTTCGCGCTCATCCAGACCCTGTCGTCGGACAAGGCGATGCAGTTGCCGACGAAGGCCGCGTGCTCGGCCTGGTCGCAGACCACCGCGTGCGGCGAATAGAACGCGGCGATGGACGCGGCGATTCCGGGATCGGCGAAACCGCGCGGACACACCACCGCGGCGCGACCGGCCAGCACCGCCAGCACCACGTTGGCGTGGTACTCGCCCGGCGCGAGCTCGAACAGCAGGCTCGCGCGCAGGCCGAAAGCCTCGTGCATCAACCGCGCGCCTTCGGCATCGCAGCGTTCGGACAGGCCGCAATAACCGAGCCCGCGCGCACGGTCGATCACCAGCGCTCCGGTGAGTTCGCAGGGATGTTGCTGCATGGACAGATCGATCTCGGCGTAATCGAGCACGCCGCCGAAGAAACCGCGGATGTCATCGCGCCGCGCTTCGCGCTGGCGCACTTCGTGGCGCATGCGCCCGACGATGGTGCGCCCCGCGGCGGTGCCGAACACATTGTTCGGGAACACCGCGTCCGGCGTGGCCGGATCGCCGGCGAAGCAGATCGTCGGCAGCACGGCGGAGATCGCGCGCTGCAGGTCGCGATGCTGCATCGAGGCGCGTTGCGCATCGAATGCGTTTTCACCGGCCATGTAGGCGTTGTCCCGCGCCGACTGCTCGGCGAGGCGGAACCCGTCCGGTGCGACCAGGAACGCGGCGCGCGCGGTGGCCGGGCCGAAATCTGGCGCGAGATCGCGCGCGAAGGCGAAGAAGGCATCGATATCGCGCGTGATCATGCCGCGGCCTCGCGTCGTTCGGTGAGTGCGAGCGCGCGTTCCACCAGCGACCAGCCCGCGCCGGGTTTGTGCGCGCCTTCGCTCAACACCTGCCGGAACGCGCGCCCGCCCGGCTGGCCGGCGAACAGGCCGAGCACGTGCCGCGCGATGTGCTTGAGCTGCACGCCGTGTTCGAGCTGCGCTTCGACATAAGGCCGGTACGCGCGAAGAAGATCCCCGCGGGATTCCAACTCGCCGCCGAACCACGCCACGTCGAGTTCGTGCAGCAGGTACGGCGTGTGGTAGGCCGCGCGCCCGAGCATCGCGCCATCGACATGGTCGAGGTGCGCGCTCGCTTCCGCCGCATCGGCGATCCCGCCGTTGACCACGACCTGCAATCCGGGACGCTCGACTTTCAGGCGATACGCCCAGTCGTAGCGCAGCGGCGGTACTTCGCGGTTCTCCTTCGGCGACAGGCCCTGCAGCCAGGCATTGCGCGCATGCACCACGAACATCCGGCAACCGGCGGCGGCGATCGCGTCGACGAAGGCGAGGAAACGGTTCCAGTCGTGGTCGTCGTCGACGCCGAGCCGGCATTTCACCGTCACCGGCACGTTGCACGCCGCGATCATCGCGGACACCGATTCGGCGACCAGTTGCGGTTCGCGCATCAGGCAGGCGCCGAAACGCCCGGCCTGCACGCGATCGGACGGGCAGCCGCAATTGAGGTTGACCTCGTCGAAGCCGGCATCGGCGCCGATCCGCGCCGCCTGCGCCAGAAGATCCGGCTCGCTGCCGCCGAGCTGCAGCGCGACCGGATGCTCGGACGGATCCATCGCCAGCAGGCGCGTGCGTCCTTTTTCGACAACGGTGCCGTGGATCACCGCGTTCGCATGCACCATTTCGCTGTACAGCCGCGCATGCGGCGCCAGCACGCGGTGGAACGCGCGGCAATGGGAATCCGTCCAATCCATCATCGGAGCGACGGATAGCCTGAAATCGCCTGAAAGATAAGGCTGGTGCGGCTTATAGGCTGATTCTACGGGCATTGTAGGCTGCGGGATTAATGGGGTATTTCTGCGTGTTTCGGGGTGTTCTTTTGGTTTCAGTGCTACGCTTGGTGCTACACAACCGGCCATGTAGCACCGATGGGAACGATCGTCACCCGCCGCAGCAAGTCTGGGGCCTCACGCTATACCGCGCAAATCCGGCTGAAGCGCGACGGCCAGGTGGTCCACACCGAATCCGAGACCTTCGGGTCGATGGCGCTGGCCAGGGAATGGATGCGCAAGCGGGAGTCCGAGCTGGACGGCCAGCGCGCCCGCGGCGAGACGGTCGGCTCCCGCATGACCATCGCCCAGATGGTCACTTGGTACGAGAGCAAGGAAGACACGGACAACCCGTGGGGCCGCACCAAGCGGGCCGACTTGGCCAAGCTTCGCCTGGGCGCACTGGCGGAGAAGCGCGCCGACCGGCTGACCTCAGCCGACTTCATCGACTACATCCGCGAACGCCGCGCCGGCGGCGCTGGGCCGGCGACAGCTGGCAATGACCTGATCTGGCTTGGCCAGGTGTTCAAGGCCGTGCGCATCGAGCTGCGCGTGCCAGTGCCGCAGTTGGCGCTGTCCGAGGCCAGCGAGTACCTGTGGAAGACCCGCGTGGTCGCCAAGCCAAAACAGCGCGATCGGCGGCTGAAGGACGGGGAGGAACAGAAAATCCTCGCCCACTTCGAAAACCGGGACGTGCGAGCCGAGATCCCGATGTACGACATCGTGCTGTTCGCGCTGGCTACGGCCCGCCGGCAGGAAGAGATCACGCGCCTGCGCTGGGAGGATCTGGACCGCAAGCAGGGCATCTGCCTGCTGCGCGACATCAAGCACCCCACACGAAAGAAGGGCAACAACAAGCCGTTCCGCCTGCTCACCGACGCCATGGCCATCATCGAGCGCCAGCCGCGGGTGATGGTGACCGATGTGAAGGGCAAGGAGACGCTGGAACCGCGAATCTTCCCGTTCAATCCGAAATCGATCGGCAGCGCTTTCACCAACGCCATGCCGGTGCTCGGCATCGAGGACCTGCATTTCCACGACCTGCGCCACGAAGCGACATCGCGCTTTTTCGAGATGGGTTACACCATCCCCGAAGTGGCGCAGTTCACTCTGCACGAGAGCTGGGCGACGCTGAAGCGGTACACCCACCTGCGGCCAGAGAAAGTGCTGGAGAAAGGCCTCACAACAGCTCCGCCTGAGAATCTGCCCAGCTCTTGATGATCAGCTCCCAGCGACATCATCCCTGCCCTCGCGCCCTACGGTGTATCGGTTCTGCAGCGGAATGATGCTGAAGCGTCGAACAGGCGGCGGATTACTGTCGCACACGCACATGACCTGCGCTCCACAGCTCCTTGAACTTCCAGTTCGGATCGTGCGCACGCATTTGTGATCCTGGCTGGCACTCGGCGCACATCCCCGATGTCTGCCAAAGATACTCCAGCTAGCCTCGCCATCTGCATCTACCTATCTGTTCCCACATATAAGCGGCAACCCTACATATCGCATGTAGTTTTCAGCGATGGTCTTGGAACCGAAACTCTTCGGTCTCGGCGTATTCCAGCCTTTCATACGAATCAGCCCCGGCCCAACCAGGAGCTCCTCCTGGAGCATTCGCCGGAAGCCGCGGCCTTCGATCAGGATGCCCCAGCTGCGATGCCGGTCATTCAACTCGACCGCGCGCGCACCTTTCACGAGCAGACACAGACGCGCCAGCTGCGTGATGGTCAGATCGATCAACTTGGTATCCATTTACTCCTCCTCGGCCACCATGCTCTACGAGCCTGATCGCCCCATTCTGCCGGCCCTAAGTCTCGCCGCATGAGACGTGAGGAACCTGCCTTCGGGCAGGTTCTTACCCGGCAACTAGATGCTCCCTACGAGCGGAAACCGAAGACTGTCTCGGGAAGGCGAGTACTGAGCTCCTTGGCGTGCAGCCTTATGCAGGCCCTGCTCTTCCCATCCGGCACGGACCAGCTGCGCGATGATGTCTGGCGAAAGCGCCACCGCATCGGCCCGCCCAAAAATGCCATCGATCCGTTTGTCAGCGCTCCTGATCTGCTCCAACAGCTTGCGAATTGGATCGACTGGATAACCGGTAATGAACCTCGCGCCAATCTCAGGATGCTCCGTCTGTATAGAGAAGAAGGAACCGTTCAATTCATAGGTGCCATCCCACAGTACTTCTAGGCGGTCAGGCAGGTCACGAACCGTGAAGGCCTGCCTGGCGCCGTGCCAGACAAGGCATAGCGCCTGGTCCTCTTCAGGGTCAAGCATCCAAGCATCGCCGTCTTCTGTTGAAAACAGAACGAACGGCTGATTGCTCAATGTCTCGGGCCCCGTGGCAATAGCTTTTCCTTTGCCACTAAGACAGGCACTGATGATGGCCTCGACTTCCGATGCGAGGCTGCGATCTTTGTGAATCGATTCGGTTTCGGCTCGACAGATCAGCACATGACGCCAGTGCTCGTAGCCAGCACCACGGGCAACCCGATCTAAAAGCTCCGTGTGCTTCCCGCGGCCTGCACGCTGCTGATGTTTGGCTTGCTTTTTGAGCGCTTCGACCTTGGCGGTCGAGGTTGGAATGAAACGCATGACTGAACTCCTCGCTGTGGGCGAAGGCCAGGTGCTCACTGCCCGGATTCGCCACAGGTGGGAATCAGACATGGTCCAAAGGTGACTGTCGTCCCGTGAGAGTTTGCCAAGGTGAGCAGCAGGCGTCGACCGCGCCGAGAATCAGCATACCAAAGGCAAGCTGCCATGCAAGAGGGCACATGGCAGCACCACTAACTGGCTAATCGTCAGCCGCCGGGGCGAATTTCAACTGGTGGCGAGATGCGCTCTCGTATCTCTTCATATACGGGCACTTCTGAGTCGATCGCCACTTCCAATGAGACACACAACGCAAACGGCACTGCGTCAATTAGATCGCCGGCTTCCGCTGCACAGTTCACTTTAATTTCAAACTTGTCCCCATCCACGAATGCCAGAGCATCGTGGCCTTCGAATATCTCGTGCTGCACGGTGCCACGTAGAGCGGCGTTGTGATCGACGCTGTTCTCGCGATCTACGCGTAACTCGGGAACTGGGCGCGCAATCGACAACTTGGCCCGACGGTACGCTTGATGCGCAGGATTGATTGGGGACATCCACGCCAGCGTTATCGTCACTCGCCGCCATTCGCGCCTGCCTGCCAGGCTCGGCGGGAGTGGCGCGGAAAACACAAGGGCTTGATCCTTGGCTAGGTCACCTACGCCCAGCAAAGTCGCTCGTTGAGCTGTGCATGTTGTGCCGCGTTGCGGGTCGACAGCGCCATGTCCTAACCACCGAGCTAGAAAGTCCTTCTTCTGTATGTGGTTCTGGATATCAGGTCGCATTGCCAGCAATGTCGATGACAGGTCTCCCCATGCTGCACCGTGTACAAGCAGGGACTTGAGCAGAACAGCGTCATATTGTTCGCTCGGTGCGTTCGGGTTCCCCGCTCGAAGATCCTCAATGATCTCGAAAGCCTGCGCCGCTGCTCGACTGGCCAGCGCAGCAGCATTGCTCGTTCCCCTGGAATAGGCCGTCGTTGCCAAACCTTCACCTGGGAGGGGAGGGATAGCGGCTCGATGCCCAATATGTTGTATGGCGTTGACCAACTCGACATCACTCTGCGCCGGAGGACACATGAGTTTCTCCGCATAGAGAGTCCGCCCTCCTGGCATCAGGATGTCGGGCTTGATCGCCCGCCGGAATCCAAGACCAATGCGGGACAAGGGGCTAACGCCACCCATCGAGAAAAGGTCAAATCGATTTGGCACATTGGGAGCAACGACATCGTCCGCATGCAAGGCGCCTACGGTGAGTGCATTGATCGATTCTGCGGGCGACATCAGGCGACGGCGCGTTCCGGTCTCGAGTAACGCAGAGAGCGCCAGTCGCTGCCGCTCCAATACCGCTAACCCTGCCAGCGAATCACGCGGCGTAGCCAACGTTAGAGGTGAGCTATCGTTTCCCGCGCTGACTATAAATAGCAGTCGATATTTCTGAGCAAGCCAGTCGAGCAGGCGTGCCCACGGTGACAATTGACGATCGAAGATCCGATGGCTATCGCCCATCGATAAGTTCACCACCCTAACCGTCGGAGCGGTTGGCGCTTGACCCGCCTCACCTGCACACATGCGTTTGACGGCACGGTGAATCAGATCAATCAGCAGCACATTGTCCGGTGTGTGCTCGATCCGGCGATTCCCGCGATTGTCATTGGGATCGGGCCGCATGATCGGTCGCACGTATAGCTTGCGATTCAATGGTGCCTGCACGCCACCCAGAGAACCATGCAGAATCAGCGACGCCATCGCCGTGCCGTGCACCCGATCCTTGGCTTCGTAACCCGCTTCCCAGCCATCGGGGTCGTCGATTATCAGCCGATTTGCCAGCAGCGCATGGTTCCCAAGCGGTAGCCCATCGAGCAACGCGACCACTGGAGGGCGCTCCGGTGCGACTGGCGCTTCGATTGCCTCCGCAGGCTCGGCATCGCCCACGCCATCTGCGATCGATTGAGCCTGGGGCCTAAAGAACATGATCCGCTCGGATAACAGCAGCTCAGGGACATCTCCGTCCAATATCGATCGTATTGCATCTGCGGGAAGCTCTACCAACAATCCGTGATATGCGATTTCCGCAACTGTCGTGCTATCGAGTACCCGCCCTCCTAGCGCTTGGACCAGGCGTTCAACGTCATTACGTGCCCGTTCGTTTTTGGCAGCTGCCGTGAAATACCACGCTTCAATCTCAAAGCGGATGCTGGGTTCGCCGAGCTGGACGTGATCCTCCCAGTACATGCGCATATCCGCATCGACGCGATCGCGTACATCCCAAGGCCGGATATCACGCAACTGCTCGAAAACGTGCTTAAACGGTGCCAAACCATGATCCATTCGACCGGCTGGATCTTGCTGATACCGCTGCCAGAGGCCAAGCAACTGATCCAGCGCTTCTTGATTCGTCCCCAAGAGATACAGACGGCCCGACAGCAGCTTGCCGGGTTCCTGCTCGTCGTAAAAATTGTCATCCGGCTCAATCTGGTCTTCGGCAATTTCCGCCAGCCATTCGAGCCCTGGCACACGATTGACCGCTCGGGAAAAATTATCAACAGAACCCACTACTTCCAACACAAGCACGAGCTCGGGGTTCTCAAGCGGAGCGTGCTGCTGTAGCCGTATCCGCCTGGCTTCAAAGGCCTGCTGTAGAACAGCCAGCTGCGGGGCGATGCGCTGACGCTGCTGATCAGCTCCAGGCTTATGTGTTCCTCCCCCTCTACTCGGTCGCGTACTTCTTACCGCCTCTGCGCGTCCCGGAAAAATTAGGAGGGGGTAGTGTCCGTTCGGCATTCCTGTCCGTCAGGTTTTAGATCTGTTGAGTGATGGTAAACCGTGCGCGCCATTGCTTCAGACGATCCGTAACGATTTGCTTCAGATTGGCTTCCGGCAAGGCTAGAACATAACGCCTTTGCACATCCTCGCAGAATTGTTCCAAATCCGAAAAACTGGAAGCATCAAGCTTGGCAGCAAGCATCTTGGGGGTCATGCCAAGCGGCACCTCCAATTTGCTCTGCAAGCGGGCAAACCACTCTTCCTTCTGCGCCGCCGTCGGCGCGGGCAATTCAAGTCGCAACTGAAACCGACGCCACACCGCGCGATCCAGCAGTTCGGCGTGATTCGTGGCCGTAACCACCACCACATGGCTCGGGAGTGCATCAATTTGCAGCAGCAAGGAACTCACGACGCGTTTAATCTCGCCGGTTTCGTGCGTGTCGCCTCGCTCTTTGCCTAGCGTGTCGAACTCATCAAAAAACAAAACGCATTGATGGGTGCGAACAAAATCGAACAATCGCTTCAATCGACTGCTGGTTTCGCCCAGGAAGCTACCGATCACGGCCTCATAGCGCACAACAAACAGCGGCACCATCAATTCGGTCGCGAGCGCTTCGGCGAGCGATGTCTTGCCATTGCCAGGTGCACCTGACAACAACATTCGGTGGCGCGGCTCCAATCCATAGGAGCGCAACAGGTCACGGCGATGCTGTTCTTCGACCAGTTCACGACAGGCAGCACGCACCGTCTCGGCCACCAACATGGAATCGAATGTTCGGCGCGGCTCAATTTCGTACAGCAGACCGCCGTGCCCACCATCGTAGGAGCGCACCACTTCTGGCGATCTTGGTTTCGCCTTGGTGTCGCTCAAGTTCTCGACGAGCCGATTGGCGAGTTGATGGTGATGCTTGGCACGCTCTTCCGCCGCCATCGCTTCCACGGTGGTACGCAGAAGCTTCTGGTCGCCCTCGCTCCCCGCTTTCACCAAGTTGACGATTAGATCTGCTCGCGACATGGGGCCCACCGTGATCTTTTGGATGTTCGTCTAATGCCCTTGAACTGTCCATCGCGGCGGCAGATGGTCAGGCACCGCGGCGGAGTGAATTCCGCGCCCGGCCCGTCCCATGGGCTGCGACGGTACTTTCTTGGATAATATCATAGTTATGATATTCTCAATGAATGGAGCCGCTGCCCAAGATCAGCTTCTGTCTGACCCCCTCCGAGGCCGAAGCCGTTGACGAGGCGCGACGCCGTTTGGGCAAGCAAGGTGTAATACGAAATAGGAGCGAGGTCGTCCGTTTGGCGATCGGCCACCTCATGCATCTGGACGATGACTCCCTCAGCGCTGCCGCGGACCAGGTGACGCGGCTTAAGCCTGGACGACGCAAACCCGCCACTAAGTGACGCCTGTTCGGCGAGAACTGGCGTCACCCTGAAATTTAAGAACCTCACGTGAGCACCGCTATCCTGCCGTGCTCTTGATCAGGTGCGGCCGCCAGTCGGCCACCAGCCGCTCAAACTGCGGGCCGTAGCCGAGCGTGTCCGGATAGGCGTTGACGGTGGCGATGTGCAAAAACACCCGCAGGGCATCGGTGCACAACTCCGTATCCAGGCCCCACAGATCGGTGAGATCGAACCCGCCGCAGATCTCTGCGTTCCACCATGCGAGCAGGAAGTTGGCGACCTTTTTGCTTTGCCCGCTATCCCGATGGGCGACGTCCAGCAGCCGTTCCAGGGCGAGTTTTGTGTCCTTGTTCATGGGCGTGCGTTGTCCTCGTGGCGAGTCCTTACGGTAGCGCCTGCGCGGCGCGTCAAATCTCCGAATTACGCGGATAAATCGGCTTGAATCCCGAAATTGCCGGTATCCCGGGTGCCGATCGCCGCGGCGACGACGTCCGTTCTGGACAGCGCACCTCTCCTTGAACCAGGCCCGGGGAATTCGGGGCAACTCACTATTATCCGGTTTCCGGATATTCTATTTTCACGATTAACAATCTGGAAAAACCCGCCATGGACATGCCTGCCCACGAACGCCTGACTCGATTGCGTCAAGACAGCCACTACGCCGGTTACCGCAAGTTTGTCTCCGCGGCTGCCGTCGTCGGCTATCTGTTGACGGCCCTGTATGCGATCGCCGTGCTGCTGTCGCAGAACGCCGCGTTCGGCATTGCAGGCCTCGTAGGCGCCGTGGGTACCTGCATCGGCATCTACCTCACCTCGCAGGCCGCGCTGATCCTGGCCGACATCGCCGACGCGGCGATCCAGCGCCACGCGTGATCGACGCCGGCACCGTTCGCGTCCACCTCATTACCCTTCCTTCCCCGAGACCCTGGTATGGCTCTGAATCGTAGTGCGAAGAATCGCAAGGACCGTTGCGTTGCCGCGACGCTGATCGGCTTGTTGCTGCTGGCAGGCACCACGAAGGCCGCCCCGATCCAATGCGAGATCAAGAACTCGACGGGCCTGCCGTCCCAATTGATCGTCGATCCCACCACCAAGAAGGCGATGGCCTATTTCAGCGGGTTCGGGCCGATGTTCGGTACGGTTACGTTGATCCGTGACCATGATGGTCGGGCGAAATACAACATCCACATCCCCTCGACCAAGAGGCTTCTCGGCGATGAATTCGAGTTTGTCCTCTCGCCCACTGAGCGCGGCCATCGCTTCTTTGGTGTGGCGTACGAGACCATCGAGGGCAAACGGTACATCTCCTACAACCATGGTGTTTTCGATGCCAAGTGCGGGCCCATCGCCCAGCCACCCTCACAGTGATTGCATGCTCAACAGGCGCCAGAGCATTGAACAATGCTCTGGCGTCCTGATCGTCCTTTACTGCAGTACGTCCCGTCGCCGCGGCATCGCCGGCAACAGCTGCCAGCACGGCAACCCGGCCACCACGCCGAAGGGATTCGGAAACGGATAGATCGCATCCAGCGACAGGCCTCGCGTGCGATGATGCTCGGCGGTCGCCATCCAGTCAGCCTGCTGAGCCTCGAACAACTGGAAGGCATAGCTCCTGAAGCCCTCGCAGATCCCTTCCAACTGCGCGTCCGGCGCGTTTGAGTGAGCCATCTGCATGCGGATCAAGTTCGCCATCCCCGAATAGGCCTTGAACATGGCCACGTGGCACACCAGTCGATCGCCATGGGCTAAGGTCTTGGCCACCCTTACCAACTCGTCCAGGTCGGAGGTCGGCGCCAGCTGGCGCTGCCGCATCAGGTTTTCAATCGACCGGCGATAGACCACAGGCTTCGTGCGGATCGCGGCAAGCACCGGCATGGCCAGGCGCGCCGCAGCGTCCCATCCGTCCGTGGTCGCCAGACCGGTGGCCACCGCCTCCTCCAGCACGCGACGGTTCGAATGCACCTCGACCACTTCCCACGCCAACAACACGGATTCTGTGGACCGCATCGGCACGGTGACATCCGGGGCCGGGCTCGTGAACACCAATTTGGACTGCTCGGACATTTCGATTCTCCTGACGTGCCGGTTGGCACATCAGGGTTCTCGCATAGGACGTTCACGTTCAAAGTTGAACAAGAAATTGCAGAGCAACTGGATCTCCGCAGCACCTAGTTGACGACGATCCTTACTGCCAGATCAAAGTCGACATATCAAACAGAAGCTTCTGACGCTCCTCCAGCTCATCTGGGCCAAACTTGTCCAGCGGACGGAATGTGAGCTTGCTAACGGCTGCAAAATCCTTGAAATCCAATTTGCTCTTATAACTGTCCGATCGCAGCGTTTCATTCCAGTAAAGCGTATTGGCGTAGGACTTCAGTTTGTGGCTATACACCTCATTGTTACTTGAGATGTTGTCCTTCCCCTTCAGCAGCAAAACGCCGCCCAACCTGTTGCGTTCAAGGTCGAAGCGCTCTTCGTCGCCGTCAAACAAGGCTAGGTTCTCGTCGTTGCGCGAGAGAATGTGCTCGACATGGAAGCCGTTCTTGGTAGCCCTCGAACTGACAAGCTCCTTCAGCTCGTGCTTCATCTTGAGTTTCATTCCTTCGGACAAAAGCCGTTCAATGCGACCAAAGAAATACCGGGTAAAGCGCGTATTGAGACGATCGATCGACATCGGCCGGAAGAGCGCATAGCTGAAAGCCTGCCCGACGTTCTGACCTCTGCGCTCCTCGAGTTCCGCCAGGAGGTGTTTTTCAAAGATGGCGGAGATCGCAGCAGCAGGCTGACCTCTAATCTCAGCACTGATCTCGTACAGGCGGCTGCCGAATTCGTTCGAGTCGTAAGCGCCCTGCAACTGGAGCATGGAAAAAGCGCGATCGAGACCGGCCGACACAGCGCGAAGTTTCTCGTCCTCCTCCGGATCATCCACGGTGCACGCCGAAAGGATCAGCATGAACTGGCTGTCCAACTCGTTCAGACGATTGAAGAAGATCGATGGAAAAGCAGGATTCTCGACTTGCGCCGCAGCCCAGATGCGGGCGTACAAATCCGTGTAATACCGGAACGTGCCGTCCAGGAAGGCTTTTACCTCGGCCGGATTGTGGTCGAGCTTCAAGATTGCGTTCATGTCGGACTTGAAAATTTCGCGGTGATAGTCACCGTCGAACCGCTGTCCTGCCTTGCGATTGTCCGTGTATTTCGCTTTCAACCAGTAGCGGAAGAAGCTATCGATCTCATCGTCCGCAAACACGTTAACCGCTTGAAGCTGCTTCTCCCAGCGCTCGTTGTAATGGCCCTTGTCCAATTCGACTTTGTCGATCTGCCCAAGGAGCTTGCCCTTCAATATCTCGTATGGCTTCAGCCGCACACCGCGGTCATTGATGACCTCGAACACCATCGGGACGTGGGCGGTGTCGACGGACAGGTTGATCAATACCAACCGGAACAGGAAGTAATGGACGAAGGTGTCGAATCGATGGATATCTTTCAGGCGGTCATCGAGCTCGGCACTGATGGTCTGGTAGTTGCGAACCATGTTCAGCGCCGTGATGCCCGAGGTGGTGTCTAGGCTCGCTGGGTCCTTGCCATCCATCAGACCTTCGAGCACTTTCAGGTGCCGCTGATGATTCATCCAGAACTCGTGCTCGGTTCCGGCATAACCCGCAATCTTGCGCTCCAGCCAGCCGACCGTCTTTGACTGATAGGCTTTGGCCTTGTTCAGCAGCTTGATCAGGATCAATGTGAGGGTCGTCAATCGTTGCTGACCGTCTACAACGAATACGCGCCCACCCACGGTGTTGGTCACATAGGTATTCAGGTAGTACCAAGGGTATTTGGCGTTAATGCTCTCCCGATTGGGATCAAGCGCCGCGTTCTTCTGGTAGACCTCGTCGAACTGGTAGAAAACATCATCCAGCAACCGCCGAACCGGCTCTTCCGTCCACTTGTAGTCACGCTGATAGAAATCGATGAAGTAGACCGTTGTCGAAAAGGTCTGGTCGAGATTCTGCTTGTCCGGCTGGATTTCCATATTTTCCCCTGTCATACCGCGCCCAAGCACGGGTCTTGCTTCGATCTCCTGACGTGCCTGCTGGCAAATCAGGGTTCTTACATCGGGCTCCGGAGTTCAAAGTCTCGCCGAATTCTCCAACGAGATTCCGGCATCCGCGCCTTAAACAACGCCGCTAATTACGCCTCATTCCACACCCAGTGCCTTGAACACCGCATCCACCGGATCGGAATAGAAGCTTGTCTGGAACTTAGCAAACAGCTCGCCGGGGACCGACGGAATATCTCCCACGCTGCTCATGGGCAACAGGATTCGTTTTGCGCCGGCATCAAAGGCCACTTGCAGCGACTCAGCCAAATTCCGTGCCGGGCTGATGGTTCCGCCCAGCGACATGTCGCCCATCACGACCATCTGGCTTTGCACGGAACGTCCCAAACCAGCGGAGCACAGGGCGATGAAGCTTGCCAGCGTCATCGCTTCCGGCGCGCCCATGTTCTGGAGTTCAACGAGATGTAGGTGGAAGTCATGCTCACCGGGTTTGATCGAAGCACTGACCCGACCGGCGTGCGCCTTGAAATAGTCGAAACCGACGCGAACCGATTCTTTAGCCGCTGATCCCGAGATAGACAGCTTCCCGTTGCCAGCCATTGTCTGCATCTCCAGGCGGTACACCCCAGGCATACCCGCCGGCCCCATGGTGATCGTGTACAGCGTTCCAGGAGCGCTGCCACCCTCCGGGATCAGCCCACCGCCTCCCTGTTCGGGGACATTGATGAAGCGCTCTTCCTTTCCGTCCAGGTCGATGTAAGAGAAGTGGACGTCATAGAACTCCATGCCGCCGATCTTCTTCAACTGCTCCTTGACCCGGCGCCGCGTCTCAAGCGCGTATTCCAGGCATTGCCGTACCTGCTCCTTGTCGTACTCACCATGCGGGCAAAGCAACTTGAGCAGGCCTGAGACCGTACGGCGCACTGCAATCGTGTCGCGCTGATTCAGATTGTTGCCCAACTTGAAATAACGGTCGATCGCGTCCGAGAAGCTGTGCTTGCGCATCTCGCGCAAATACTCAGCGAGGTAGTCCACGATCAGGCCGAACTGATTGGTGAAAAATTCCGGTCGCATCTTCGGAATCTCCCAGCCAGGCACATAGGCATGGAAGCGATCGAAGAAAGCCGAATCGATCATCACGTCCGGAAACGGCGCGAGCAGGTGCGAGGTCTTAACCAGCGATTCGACGCTCTGGTTGATGTTGCCGATGAACACCATCGAGGCATTGGCATTAATGGCTTCCCGACCGCGGCTGAAGGACCCTGAGGCCATATAGTCCTTCATGATCTGCACCCCATCCTGGTCCTTGAACCGGATGCCAGCCACCTCATCGAAAGCCACAACGTCCCACAAGCCGACCAGGCCTACTGTGCGAGCCCCCATGTTGTAGAACAGATTGGCCACGGTAGTCTGTCCGCCGGAAACCAGAATGCTGTTGGGGCTGATCTCCTTGAAGATGTGGCTCTTGCCGGTGCCGCGTGGACCGAGTTCGCAATAGTTGTAGTTGTTCTCGACCAGCGGAATCATTCGCGCAAGCAAATGCCATTTGGCGCGACGATTGAATGAGGTCGCTTCCATGCCGGTCGAACGCAACAGGACATCGATCCATTGGTCGTCGGTAAACGCCTTGCGCCCATCGAACAGCGCCTGCATGTCCATGTTCGGCATCTGGATCGGCTTGAGATCCTCGACGACGAATGGCGACCCTTTCTGGTTTTCCTCATAGATGTAGCGCAGCGTGACAATGCACCAGATCCCCCCCGCCAGAAGCTTCTCGAACTGGCGAACGAAACCGTGTGAGATTTCAGCATTCTTCACGCCGAGATTGGAAAGCAACGCCTCGTAGACATCGCGCTTGTCGTTGAGCTTGACGGTGACCTTGTCGATGATCCGATAGGTGCCGCTTTCGCGGATCTTCGACTTGACCTTCTCCGCCTCGTCCGGCCGGACATAGTTCTCGCTCAGCACCCGTTTGACGGTCGTCAGTCCAGCCTGGATGGTGGCCTCATCATCCGAGGCGCAGTACATGCCCAGCAGGTACTCCAACACGTACACCGGCACATTGGCGCCTTCCTTGATGAGCTTGGTCAGATCCTTGCGCACCACCTTGCCGGCAAAATGTCGGTTCAACAGCTGGTCAAGATCTCGCGATTGCTGTGCGTCGTTAGCCAATACAGGCAGTTCGGCTGAGAATTCAGAAGTCATTGGAGAACGCCAAGTCGATACGGAAAGGTACGCGCAGGACTTCCACGCTGCTGGTGGCATCGCGGCCCACCAGGTAATAGTCCTTGTGGCGATCATAAGTACCGGAACGCACGGTCAAAACTACTTGCTTGATTCGCTCGCCCAGAACGGGCGAGGCACTGTCGAATGTCACGGTGCTCTCGTCACTGATCAACTTGTCGCCGTCGCGTAGTGAAACTTTCAGTGTTCTTGCCAGTACCTGGTGACTGACCGCCTCGGACTGAATCAGATCCAAGCGCTGGGTATTGGTCACGATCTTGTTGGACGCGCCGACTACGCTGACGTCCACGAGCCGGGTTCGAGCCTTGTCCGATTCGGACACGCGCACGGTGATCAGCGGCACGATGACTTCCTGAGGCATGGCGGAACCGTGCACGAAGCGAGCACCGCCCGCGAAATGGAAGCGCATGGCGCCCTTGGGAAGCCAGAAGTCAACACTGCCGATGCCGGGTTCCGTTCCTGCCGTGGTCGCAGTCGATCCCTGCCAGACGGAGGGGTTTTGCGGCAAGTCTCGGCCGATCAGATAGCGCTTCTTTGCACGCAAGGTGCCTGCAGGCTTTTCACTCAGCGCCGCCTTGCTGGCCTGATCCAACGGCGACTCCTGATAAACGAAACCATGGTCGGCGGTCACCATTACCATCGAGCCGTTCAGATTATTGATGATGAAGGAAATGATGCGGTTGAGTTCCGTCAGCGTCTGAGCCACTGCATCAAAGGTCTTACCTTCGGATCCCTGCTTGTCGCCGGTCATGTCAATCAGGTCGTGATAGACGTAGATCACGCGGTGATCGCCCACCAGCTCGCGCCCCTTGGTCTTGCCAAGTTCCAGCAGATCCGTGGCGCGCACGGCGATACCGTCATAGCGCCCGAGCTGCAGGTTGCGTGACTCCAACGTACCGGCAGGTTGTCCATCCACCAATACTTCCAGGCTGTCGCCCGGCTTGTACGCGAGCGTGTGATGCGGCAGAAGGGCCGACATGCCCAATGCCGTATAGCTGGGAAGCACGCTGAGCATCGCTTCGATTTCTGCGGTAAACCGGTTCTTGCTGCGAAGATCGCGCGCCAGCTCCTCGCCAGCCTCATACCGGAATGCATCCGATATGACGACGAACACACGCTTGGTGGTGGCCAGCTGGGTCACTACACGGTCGTTGAAGAATTGTTGCTGCGGTCCAAGGCCATAGACGCTCCATTTCTCCAGCATGCCGCCCTTGCCTTCCACGATGGTTGCCCAGGCGGACGACAGCATCGGCATGAACCATCCCGAGTAATGCGCCTCAATCAGCTCATCCAGTTCATGCAACACACTCCAACCCATCGGCTCCACTTGGCTGGAGGCGTGGTGGAAGTGTCGATACAACTGATCGAAGCGGTACAACTCAGCGCGATACGCCTGTACCGCCTGCTCGGCATCAGGAAAGCTGATGCCGGTACCATGCCGTTCCTTGAGCGCCAGGAATCCGGCAGCAGCTTCCAGTGCGTCGTAGCAGCTAGCTATCGCACGGAACTCGTCACTGTCCGTGCCCAATCGCACGTCCGCCCAATGACCGTCGCGGCGCCGATCAATGAGAGGCTGGATGGAGCCCATTGCAGCGCCACCAAGACTCAGGACGCGGCTCTTCAGGTCATGGATGATCCGGCGTTCCACTTGGGCGAAGGTCATGCAATCCAGCAGATCTTCTGCCGAGTAATCGCCGATCAGTTCATTGAGCCGAAGTTCCGTTGCCACAGCCGCCGAGAGCGCGGCATACGCGCGGAAGCGATTGAGATCGCTGCGCCAGCGCGCTGCAAGCACGGAAGCGTTGCCCGATAGCAGTGGGTGTTTAAGCCGCAGGTGTGCCAAGCCTGCAGGAATATCGCGGGTGAGACAGCGAGAAAAATCTGTCACCAGGATCCGTCGCAGCAGATCCGCCAGACTGGGTTCTGAGGATTCGTAGCCGAACGTGTCCTTGATCAGCTGCCAGAATGACGGATCAAGACCATACCCTTGCAGATCGGCCCAGGCTTTTGGAGGCTCACCGATTGCGGCATGCCCCTCTTCCCATAGGCCACTTAGCAACTGCAACGTCAGTGATAGTGGATCGGCTTCGTCGCTGCGCAGGGTGACCGCAATCATCTTGCGGTCAACGTCGGATTCGCCATCCATAGGCTGCAGCAGACGCTTGAGCCGGTTTCGGCGCATTTCGGCGGCGAGAAACTTCGAGCGGGCTCGCAGATGCGCCGCCAGCGAGACGTTCCGCAGGCCCAGCTCCTCCAACTGAATCGATGTCATATCCGCCCGGAATGACTGTGCGCGAAGACGGATATCCAATAACCAGTCTGAGTCGGGATCCGGTTCGACCTGATTGCTGTACAGCAGGAAGCAGGCGTCCGCATTGGACTCGACGCGTCGCTTGATTGCCAGCGCCGGAGTTTGCTCCAGATGAATCGTCGCCACCGATTCGCCTAGCTGCAATTTGTCCACGACGTAGCCGAACTCTGCTTCGACGTCGTGCCAGAAGATGATGTTTGCGCTGGCAAAGAGTGCTGCAAGCGCTTCGCCGATCCGTTGTTCGTTGAGTTCGGCGGCCACGGTTATTCCTCGTCCTGCTTGCCGACGACGGTTTTCACTTCCACCAGCAGGTCACCGAACTTGCCGTAGTTGACCTTCACACCGTCATCCAGATCCAGTTCGATCCGTTGGTCTGCGCAATGGCGCAATTGTTCGTCATAGGCCAGCAGTTCTAGATGCTGCTTGCGCAGGCTTTCCAGTTGCTTGTTGATTCGGTTGCGGACTGCCGTGGAACCAGCAGACACCACATCTCTCTCCAGCTGTTCGATGCGGCTCTGCATTTTTCCTGTCAGCGGAACTACATATTCGGCACGCATGCGCGCCAACGTGCCTGCGTTATATCGATGCAGATAAACCAACGCTTGGAACGCGCCCAGCTTTCCGCTTGAGAACAACCAGTAGATGGGGCGCTTCTTGTAGGTCTGCAGATGATCCTTGAAGAACTTGTCAGCCAAGTAGCGGCGAACTGTTTCATCCGAGGTTTCATTTCCTCTCCTACCCAGACTTTCTGCAAGCCAGACCATGTTTCCATCGATTTCGTCGGCACTCCACGCGACACGAAGGAATTCACGCACTCGGTTAGCGGCATCATCCTCGAACCAAAGCTCTTGCGTCACCGGCACGATCCCGTCGGCATCGGCAGCGAAGATTTTGTAGTTCCCGGGATCAAAGCCGATATTGCCGCCATGCGCGTAGATCAAACCGGAATCGTCAAGACTATAGCGGCCCATCACGCAACCAATTGCAAAAGAGATTAGGCGTTGAGAGTCTCTTTCCCGATCAACGCGGCGAAGGGTGATCTGGTCGCCTGGAACTTCCGGAGATAGCTCATCCAGCAGACCGTAAGCCTCAATGAAGACGCGATTGTTGCTTTCCTCGAGTTCTCTCATGGCATCCACTCTTCGAGTAGCAACAGCGCTCCACTTTTCATAGTCCTCGGACAGCGCACCCTCCCCAATTACTCCAAGAAATGGAATTCTTTGAAAGTCAAATGAAGTTTCAAGCTCATCCCAAGCCAATTTTGCAAGCGCAATGGCTTCTCCAGATGTCTTTTGCACTTTGTCTACTTCGGAGTACAACAGCGGGAGTTTGCCGACATCTCCAGGGTTGTTTGCAGCCGTCGGATTGATTACTTGAACTAGAGCTGCTGCAACTTTGCTGTTGAGAAATCCTAGGATATAGGCGCCGCGATCGAAGTCAGAAGTAGATATAGTTGGCCCGTTGACATTAAGAACGTTGCCAACCGGCAAATAGCGCACGTTGAATGTTCGGCTATTCAGCAGAGTCCAAGTAAGCCCGGGCCTGAAAAACAGTTCGTGATTGAATACGCGACGACTCCAAGATGTTGTGTTTGGATCACTGGGATTGTTGACTACCCAATGCTTAATTTCAGCACCATCATTCTTCCAGTTAACGACATAGTTGCAGTGGCCATACCATCGGTCACCAACACCGCCCTTGTTGTATGGGAACCATTTCTTCCCCGAATCTTTTGCCTCTTTCGAAGAGTCAATGTGCGTTTCCAATCGGCTCTTGCTGACTTCATGCCATTGACGCAAGAATCGACCGTCGTCACCTGTTGTCATTCCAGTTTTCGGCGGAAACTCAGAGTCCAGAGTCTTCGCGTTATCGAAGACTTTTCTAAGGCCAGGATTTATCCAATATGAAATTGGTTTCCCTGGTATGCGCTCAAATATGCTGCAGCTAAGACTTCTGCGTCGCTCATTGTCGGGAGGAAACACGAGAGGCTTTCCTTCATCGTCAAGCTCGTGATGCCTACCGCAACAAAACTGCGCAATATATTCGTCAAGTCGTGGCCGCCGCATTACGAATGCGGAGACCCCAAAGTTGATCCCCATCGCCGTTGGAGTGCGATTCTCGTAGGGAAAATGGGCGAGAGAAAGCAAAGTGCAATCTCGCAAGAGCTTGGCCCTGAGATCTTCAAAAGATGAAAGGAACATCCAGCTTTGCATTGTGATCAAAGCTGAGAAGCCGTTCTGCTTGGAGAGCGAGATCCCGCGCTCAATGAACATGGCAAAGATATCTGCTTTGCTATCTGGGTATTCCTTTCTCCCAAACGCCTTCAGATCTTCGTTCAACCCCTTGTTCCCCATGTAGGGGGGATTGGCGATAACCGCATCGTAGTTGCGGCCCAGCACCATCGCCTGTTCGAGCAATGGCAAAAGACTTTTCGAATAGGTATGCGCGTAGAGATCACCGCTCTCTCTAGCTCGACCTAGCGCCTCTTCGATAGCAGAAATCTCCGCATATAGCGTCTGTGGAACGGAAATCAAAGAGCCAAAGATCTTGGCGTGCTCAAAAGTAGCCAGCAAATTTTTCAATGACGTGCGACTAACACCAAACGGCGTTAGGTGAGTAGTCAGTTCGTCGAGGTCCAGTGCCTTGCTTTCTTGCAGGCTCAAAACATTAAGCCGCGGCGGGTCATCAAGCAGCCGACGATCGTCGGCACGAGCCTTCATCAATAGCGCGAAGCCGGCCAACTGCGCGGCACGGTCATCGATATCGAGGCCGTAAAGATTCTTCTCCAGGATCAACCGCGGAATGCTGCGGGGCTGGTAACCACGTTCCTGGTAAATTGCCTTCAGCACCTCATAGGCCTCAACCAAGATATGGCCAGAGCCGCAGGCGGGATCCAGCACGGTGATGGTTTCAGGATTGAGACTGCCGCCATCTTCGCCCATACGCACTTGAATTAGTGCATCCAGCTGAGCGTTGACTCCTGGGCTCTGCTCCGCCGGCTCGATGTAGTAGGGCCACTGGCTCTTGAGTGTGCTCTGCGGATTGGCCATCTGCCATAGGCGACCGACGCTGTTCTGTACTAGGTATTGCACGATCCAGTTGGGAGTGAATAGTTGGGTGGCGGCGGGAATGTCCTCGCTCTTGACCACCTTGCCGATGACCTGATCTTTCTTCTCGCTGATATAAAACTGGTACATCCAGCCGATGATCTCGACCCGCTGCCAATCATCTTCATCGATTGAACCGACTAGTTTGGTTACCACCGAATCACTGTGCAGCAGGTTGTCTGGCAGCAGCAGTTCGGTTTCGTCACCCAACCGCTCAAACAAGAAGGGCATGGCCTGATGTAAGGCATTGCACTGGGCAATCAGCACCTGTCGGTACAGGTCACTGTCTTGGTTGGCCAGCTTCAGTTCCCGCACTGTGGTGGCGCTGAGGCCTGGAAGATCGCCTGATTCGGCTAGTTCCAGCGCATGCGCGAGTACTTCGGGCAGACCGCCCTGAGCGTTGGAAAGCACACGGCGACCATGACCGAGGTAGTCATGCAGCTCCATATAACGCAGTGCCGCAAAGCGGTTGAACCATGTATAGGCCACCGCCTCCACTGTCTGCGCAAAGCCATCCCGCCGCATGCGGACGATCAACTGGTCGCGCTGCGCGTTGACCGCCGCCGGCCAAGGGCGGCCGGCAATCAGGACGATGTCGCCAGTCACCTTGGCCTCGGTGACGACAAGCTGTCCCTTGGCCTCGCTTAAACCGAGGAGATTGGCACGCGCAGTCACGGCGGCGATCTGATCCTTGCGCGCTTGCGGGGCGTACGTCTTGAGCTTGTTCTTATTCATTAATTACTGAATCCGAATGCGCTTGCCTGAGGCCAGAATGGCAACGAACGTCTCTTTAAGTCGTTCGAGATAGGCATCCACCTCCACCTCTGTTTCGAGGTAGGGCCGCTCGGCTAGTTCGGACGGGCTGACCGTTTGCGAAGGTTTCGGCGCATGGGTTGCCGCCTTCGATCCGGCACCTGTCGTTGTCATCGTGCTGGTGGTGGCAGCTCCCGTCCTGGCGGCCTGCTTCTGCATCCAGCCAATGATCTGATCCATGGCCTCATCGAGGAGCTGACCACCTCCCTGCTCCAGATACTTGATCTCCGGAATGCTGGCCGATTCCCCAATCCTGATCTTCAACTGCTGCAACGGATGCAATGCGACGTTGCTGATCTCGGCACTGGCCGATGCCTTCGTCAGTGACTGGGTAACTTCGATGATCTTGCTATCGATTCCCGCGATGGCCGCACTTCGGGCTCCTTGCACCAAGTGATCGTTACTGGCCTCGATGGAGGCGATCAGGGGCTCGATTCGATTGATCTTGCCGTAGGGCGCCGGATCCTCACGAACTGCGAGCAACTCCGTCAGCGCTGCGCTGGCTTTGGCGTCGCCCGCCAGCGCCGCCTGGTTGGTCGTGAAACGCGTCGCCGCGGCGAGCAGTTTTCGCCATGAGCCCAGCTGGCTGCCATAGAACCCATTGAGGTCGGCGAAATCCTCGCCGGCGTCCAACCATACGTCACGGCTCTTGTTCATCGCCTCGATGAACTCATAGGGATCACGTACGGCGAGTTGTTTCGCTACCAGGTTCAACAACTCTTCGATCCTGGCCTTGCCTGGATGGTGCGGTTGGGAGGCCAGCGGCACAGCGGCCTTGAGCGCGTCCTGCCACTCCTGCAACTTGCTCCTGAAATCACTGACAACGCCATCCTCATCCTTGCGCGGCAGCGACGAGAACAGCTGGCGGTAGAGCTCTGCGACTCGATTGATGCTGCCGCTGTCGGCGGTCTTGCGCTTGAGGATCGAAATCTGCTTGTGCTGCACAGCCTTGGACAGCGGCTCGAATGCAGACTTCGGATCAAGATCCGATCCGCTCATGGTGAGTTTGATCTCACCGGCCATGAACAGACGGGTGACCATCAGCACCACTTCCCAATCCGGCTTCCAACCGAATGGAATGCCGGTGAAACGGTCGATGACATCCGATAGCAACACACGGTTCTGGGTGGCGCTGAGCTGCAGGTACTGCCGTACTTCTTCCAAGGCCTGAGGATTGCCTTCGTCACCGCCGAGCGCCAACTGGCGCTGGCCGACGTCATCCATGGCCAGCAGCGACCTGATTTCCGCCAGCGGATCGTTCTGCCGCACCTTAAGGTACGGCAACTTGTTGTAGGTATTGGTGATGAGGTAGTTGATCAACTCATCCAGCAAGGTCGAAGGCGCCGCAGCCTTGGACTGCACGCGCTGGCCCTTTGCATAGAAGTCGCCACGCACCATCAAATCGCCGATTTGGCTCACCAGCCGCTGGCGCCGCTCGCGATTCTCCTCTTTGCGTTCCAGCAGGATCTTCTTGAGTGACGGAGTGGCTGTACTGGCCTTTGGACTGTCAACGAACTTTTCGATCTGGCGGTGGAGCGTGAGTTCAACATCCAGCCGCTCACCTTCTGCCAGCCGAATCAGTGCTCGTCCGTGGCCCTCTGCGCTTCGCAGGATGCACTTGTCTGACTTGAGCAATTCGTACTCATCCCCAAGCGGAGACAGCACCTCCAACGTCAGCGCATTTGTTGCATTACGGTACGGCAGGCTATCTAGCAGCCGATTGAACTCATAGTCGGCCTTGGTATCGCGATGTCGAGCCTTGGTCTGCCCGGCCAGCACTTCGTCAAAGATGATTTCCGCGAGAAGTCGGGACTTCTCGGCGGCGGATACCTCGACATGGCCAATCTCGCGGGCGATGTCGCGCTCTTCATTGGTCAGGAAGAACCACTGGTCGCCGTTGCGGTTAACTAGCCGTTGCCGCTCCAAGCGTTCCAGGCTCTGCTGAATGTCGCGCTTGAGCTGCAGCTTGTCGGCGTCTATTTCCGACAGGCACAGCGTGGCCAGATTGTCGACCGTGGGCTTGATGACATCGGCAATGTGGCGAATCAGGAACAGCACCTTGAGCAGCTGGATGTCCTGGAGCTCAAGTGAACGATCTTCTGCAGCCTGGTCGATGGCGCGCTTGACCGCGGTATCCAGGAAACTCTCGATCGAAGGATAGAAGTCATACAACGGAACGAGCGCTTCGGTTCCCTTGTCCGCGTTGAACTTCGCGGCGGACTGGAAGGCATCCAGCAAGGAGCGCTCGCCTCGGGACAGATGCTGCCCGGTGGCGCCCACCTTGCGAATGGCCTCGAAGATCTTCTGCAGCAAGGTGAACTGATAGGGGGCGAATGGATAGTTGCCGACATAGTCAGCAGCATCCCGGTAGCCACGCATGACGACCGAATTTCCGACGAACGACAATTGGTTGTTGATGATGTCGCCCTTGGCTTCGAACACGTCGCGTAGGGCATCATGGGCGGCTTCTGTCTTCGCCAGGAGACGTTCGCCAATCACCTCGTCGGTGTTCGAGCTGGCCAACGACAAGCGGGTGTGGAAGCGCCCTTGAATCTTGGAGAAGTCCTGGGACCTGGCTTTGTTCGCTTCGCCGATGGCGGCGTCGATATCTTCCTGGCTGGTCACGATGACCCAGGCGCGACCATTGCACGCCGTTCCGAGCTGCTCGGTGATCGTCTGCAGACTGAGCATCAACTGGGTGTTAGCGCCGATGAACTGTCCGACTTCATCGACCAGGAAGATGATTCGATGATCCGGGCCCTTAGCATCCAGGTATTCACGCAACAGTTTGGCGAAGCCTTCGATGTTGATCGTGAAATCGTCCTTGACATCGTCGAACCACTTGGTCGCCGATGCATTGGACATCTTCAGCGCCACTGCCAGCGACGCAATGACTTCATCACGCAGGAAGTCGAAAGCATCTCGTTCCTTGACCCATGGACCACCATGGATCCGCTCGAACTCAGCCTGGAACGCGTCGTAAGCGCCGCGCGAGACCAAGTAGCGCTCCATCTCGGCGATGTACGGCGCGTCGCCCGAGAAGCCGAGCTTCTCGTTGAATACCCGCAGGAACACCTGCAGGATGGCGTCCCGATCGGACTTGCTGTCGGCCTTGGCATCGATGTTGAACAGGATGACGTCCGCGGCATTACGCGTTGCCCGCTGGATGTCAGCCAGCAGCAGCGGATCCTTGATCTTGTGCTCGTCGAAGAACGCCGAAGCAGAACGCTTCTCGCTCGAAGCGGGATTGATGGCCTCGTAGTTCTCCAGCAGGTACGACAAGATCTTGATGAAATGGGATTTACCGGAACCGAAGAAGCCGGACACCCATACGCCCATCCTGTCGGTCAGCACCGGATCCCGCGGATTGTCCATGGCCGCCAAATAGGCGTCAAAGAACTTGCGGAAGTGCTCGGACAGCTGCTTGGTGACGACGTATTCGTCCAGTTCCTGCCAGATGCTCCCCGCATCTCGCTGGTCGGCCTTGATCACGCCATTGATTGGTCGATCAATGGGCTTCCGAAATAGTTCGCGAATCTTCATGTCTGTTTCCCCCTGAGTCATTCCACAAGCCGGAAGGCCCGGTAGTAGTGGTCATCGGCCAGCTTGTTGAACAGTCTTAACGAGAAGCCGTCATAGCGTCCCGGATAGAACATCACGACCGGCTTGTCTTTCATGGTGGCCTGCAGTCCAGCCAGAAGCGTGTGTGATCGGAGCATGGGATAGGCTGCGCCGACTCCCGTGAGCAGCAGCATGTCGACCTGATCGAAGTCGATCTGACTTGCGATGCGCTCTGCGAGCTTGTCTTCCTTCAGCACCGGCCGCAGTGCAGTCAGCGCTGCCGCGTCACCCTTGGTTGTCTGGATATCGAGCACCCGGTCGAATAGCTTGCGGTCCTCCAGCAACTCAATGATCAAGTTGAACAGGTTCACCACCGCGGGCCGAAGAGCCGGCTGGCGCTTGGCCATGCCAGGCAGCAGCACACCCTCAATGAAGCTGCGCACCTCCAACTCGCGCTCAGGCGGGTAGTCGAAGATCCAGAAACCGATCTCATTCCCCAGGCCTTTGTTGGATAGCAGCTCGTCCGTCGATAGCCGATCTGCGATCTTGTTCAAGCGGTTTCGGAAGTCGTCCGTCATGCTTGCAACTCCATGAGCTTCAACAGACGTTGTTCTCCGACAGCCTTCAGTGCATTGGCAACGGCCGGGTGGATATGGGGGTCGAGCAACCGCAAGGAACGCGTCGACTCCAGGTAACGAGCTTCGGCAAGGACCCGGAGAACGACTTGCAGAAGTTTGCGGCGCGTGGATTCGCTCCAGGCGCCTACCGCGGGATCCCGAGCTTGGCAGTCCGCCAGGAACTGCTCCCATTCCCGGGGCGAAAGGGTCATTTCCAGCCTGCGCACATGGCCTGCCACCACGCTCCGCACGAAGTCCTGCAGCAGCTCGCTGTGCTTAAGTGCTGCAGCGAATATCGATTGCATGGCGACTTCCTTGTCTCCTTCGGCAACAAGCGGCCACAACTTGGGGTCGACGGATTGCAGACGGAAGCGGATTAACCTTGCTTGGCGGATTGCAGTTGCCGGCGAAGTTTTTTGCAGGAGGTTGTCCGTTCGGATGGCGCTGTCCCACTCGGCATCAGTGACACCGGCCATGAGCAGGCGCGCGACGGTGCGGCTTTCTGGAAGCATGAGCGAGCCTGCGGACAAATCGGCTTGATATTGCTTCAAGCGATCCCTCCCGCAGCGGGCCGATGCCCATTCGACGTGCTGCTTTTTTGAGTGGCAGTCATTCGCCTCTCCCAAGCAGATCGGAGCGTCCAATGACGTGGCGCTCGGCCTTCATCGGCGTCGGGTCCGAGAATCCTTTAAATGCTTCTCCTAGCTCGGCGTCTCCTAAGGCGTATGTCCGCTTGTCGCGCAGCCCAGCCATGCCCTCCTGCCAAGCAAGCAGCATGCGTTTGCCGATTTCAGCGAATCCGGGGTGTTCAACCATCGCCGCGCGGACTTGCGGACCTACTTCGGCCATGGCGGTGGCGATCTGTTCCACGATTTCGGCCTGCTCGCGCGCCGGGAGTCCGAACGTGGCGGTGATGAAGGTCTGCAGGCTCTTGCCGGGAGTCCAGGTCTTACGCCCCATGAAGGCGATACCCGGCGGGTTCTTCGCATACTCCGGGTATGCCGCTGTGGTGATCATGTCGTATGCGGGCGCCAGGTGGACGTCCTCTGCTGTGGTGTACAACAAGGCAACGTTCTTGGCGTGACAGTCCGCATTGCGCAGGGCGTACGTCAGCAACAGCAATGTCGCCATCTGGCGAAACACGTCCGGCCGATTGGCGACGGGCACGTGATCGCGGACGGCCTTGGCGATGCGCTCCCAGGTGGTTTCGTATTTGGCCGCTGGACGCAGACCCAACAATGCGCAGAAATCTTCCATGCCCCAGAGGCGAGCACCAGCTTCATCCACGTCGAAGCGGTGGACGATCAGCGCCTGGCCGTCCCGGGAAACCTCTGTGACGGCGGCAGGCATCACTTTGCGCGTCACCTGCATGCACAGGTGCTCGTTCAAGGAAACAAACGGCAGCAGCCGGGAAGAACCTTTGATGATGTGGCGATGGGTGAGCAGCGTTGTCTTGGTGTGCAGGCCGGTCTCGATCTTCTCTGCATCGCTGTCCAGGAACTTGGGTACGACACCCGAGACACCGCTGGTTGCATGCTGACGCACGAGTTCGGCAAAGGCCTCTTCGGAGTTGTCGCCCTGAAGCAGACCGGAAACGTCCACGGGTTTGGCCGGTTCCTCCAGGTTCGCCCCCGGCGGCGCCACTTGGATGCGACCGATCATGTTGCGGCCGATTACCGACAACAGCGCCATGGGACTCGCACCGATGTGCGGGCCGAACTGCTCCTGCAGCACTTGAAGCAGGTAGCCTTCAGGCAAGTTCATTTGAAAGACCGGATGCAGAACGTCGTCCCAGATGTAGGGATCCCGTCGAACGCGCATCGTCAGGGAAACAAAGTCCTCCGCAGAGACACCGTCGTGATAGGCCATCGCGCTCTTGAAGTCGCCCATGGCTTCCAGCGTGGCGACTTCGCGTCCCAAGACGTAAACGGAGAGGCTCATGCACCACCTCCCCGTTCGCGGCGAAGCTCATCCAGAGAGCCCGAGACTCCCATTTCGGCAAACTGGAGCTCCATGCCGAGCACAGCCAGCACGGCCATGAGCTTGCGGGAACCGAACTCCGCCAGCTTTCCGCGCTCGAAGCGGGACAGCGCCTCCTGAGCCACGCCCGCTCGCACGGCAACATCTCCCTGCTTCAATCCCAGGGAGCGCCGTCGTGCCGCCACTGCTTCGCCTAGCTCCAATACGGTTTGCATTTGACTTATTTGTCAATTGTTTTGAGGTTTCTACCATTATTTGACAAATATGTCTAAATATCAACCCGCCAGCTCATCTCATTCTTAGGAACGCACCACGGTCACGGGATTGCGCCACCCCCACTTGGCTAACAATCCATATTAGGCATGGAGGTCGCATCCGATGAGATCGCGGCGGATCTGGGCTCCCCCGCCAGCGGAGGAATGACGAATGTGTCCTCAAGGAGGACACAGAGATCATTGGCATCCCGGACGTACTCAAAGCTCGCCCGGGTCCGGCCCGGCCGAATCACGTCGAGCATGTGCTCCGGCAGGGTGGCGATAAACGGCCGATTGCCCGATCCAATCGACAGCAAGACCGTCCGCGTGCCCACGTCCGAAAGCGCCGGAAGCACCGCCAACCCCACGATGAGGGCATCGTCGACGTGGAGCGCGGTTTCATCCCAGATTCGAGCCAGGCGAAGAAAATCCGGATCAACGGAAGACAGCGTCTGCTCATACGGCGTGTCTGCATGAAACCGGATCTGACCGCCCACCGCCTCGATGGCATTCGCCGCCGCGTTGACGTCCAGCCAGAGTGCATCGCTCTCCAGGCGCTTCAGGGCTTCCTCGCGCCGGAACGCGGCAAAGTAGCGATCGTGCACACGCCGTGCACCCGTGCACAGGAATACGGCGAGCGCCACAGGATGCGGATGCACGGGGCCATCAACCTGCAGTTCAATGTGAAACGCGCGCTCTTCAAAGCGTAGCCAGTCACTGAAGCGGATGCTGTCTGGCATCACCCGACTCAATGCCGCAATCAGTTGATCGATGCGTGTCTGTAACGTCCGCTCGATCCGGACTGAGTCGGGGTCCTGCAGAATTCCGGGGACTGTAACCGTCAAGAAACTCATGGTGCCTCCTTCTAAAGGGTATTGCCGCGCAAGACATGCCATGGGCACGCAGCGCGGCGTTGCGTCCCGGAGCAAAGGAAAGTTTTCGGACGTCGGTCCGAGAGCGATGATGTGAGGCAACCGTGCGGTCGAGCCTCAAACGATCGACAACCGCGTGGGTCGTCAAGATGGGCGCAGTGCTGCGCGATAACAGGTCGGAATACGTCCGAGGGCGGCTCCACATCGGAGCAGTTGTGTTGTACCGCACGACCTTCGGCACGCACAAGTGGACACTTACGCGATGGGATCTTTATCGAGTGCTCGCTGCAAGGCCAATCCATCGGTACGCCCCAGTGCATTCGGCATGTACCGGGCATAGGTGGAGAGCAGCATGCGGCAGTCCGAATGGCCGAGCAGTCGGGCCACGTAAGTTGGCGCCTCGCCGGCCGCCAGCAGCAAGGTGGCAGCGGTGTGTCTAAGCTGTTCGGGCGCCCGCGCCTTCAACCCTGCCGATGCCAGCATGCGCCCCCAATCCCGTCGTGCAAAGTTCCGGGTGTCGAGCGGATAGCCTCGGGGCGTCACGAACACGTAACCGCGCAAGGCACCCGTGAGTGCGTACTGGCGCATGAAGGCCTCACGCGCACTGGGAATAAGCGCAATCGTTCGCTCTGAAAACTCATTCTTGGGCAGTGCGTCGCCGCCACAGACACGCGCCTCGCGAATCTCGATGGTGCCTGCTTCAAGATTCACGCAGTCCCATTTCAGACCGTTGGCTTCGCCCGAGCGCAATCCCGACAGTCCGCGGATCCACACGTACTCTTTCAAGTGTCCGGGCGCGACGGACACGAGCTGCCGCAGTTCGGGGAGCGTAAAAGGCTGCACAGGAATGCGACGCGTCGGTAATCGACGCAGCTCTTCGCAAGGATTGGCAATCCCGAACTGACGCTCACGCTCCGCCAGGATGCGTGCCAGCGTCTGCAGGACCAGATTGACGCGTGCAGGCGATCGTTCTTTTCCATCCGCCATCGGCTGTCGCGCGAGCCGCGTTCGAAAGGCCAGCACCTCCGCCCGCCCGAATCCCTCGATCGGTACGCCGCGCAGTACGGGGAGCACATGGCACGCCAGGATGCTGTGCACGCCCGACACGGTGGTGGATCGCCAGCCCACCGACGCATCGTCAAACCAGGTCCGGGCAAACGCCTCCAGCGACGCCGGCGAGACGCGCTGCGGCGCGCACACGGGAAAGAGGGGAATGACGGTCGCCATCGACATCTTCCGAAGGAAAGACGTCAGTGTTGCCCCATGTTCCCGCCAGCAAAGTTACGCTCACGAACGACCGGAACCTTCCCGAACTCATCACGCGAACCGATCGCACCCGAACGCACCAGACACTGCGCACGATGCGTGTGAGCAGCCAGGACGGCGAGCGTCAAGAGCACCTCGGCATGATTGGCATATTTGCCACCGCCTTTCAGCATGAGCGCGACCAGCGGCTCATCCGCATGATCCAAGGTCGGGAGGAGGTCCACCTCGATCATCTTGGAATGTTGCTTTGCGAGAAAGCTGAGCGTCGATTGGACCTGCCAGTCGACACCAGTGGACTGACTATTCGGCGCGGCCACGACGCGGGCAAACCATTGATTGGGAGGTTGCGCCGTGCGCATGACGGTCATGAAACGCTCGGCGACCGACAGCGGCATGCGATCGCGCTGAAATGCCAGCGGCACCGCCGCCGTACTGGGAAGCACTTGCGCGGTTTCCCACAGCCGCGTTTCCATGCGGACGTATTCCCACTTCACCTGCTCGTCCACCTCGAGAAAAGCGCCGTCGTTTCTCCAAGGCATGTGGAGTGCGCATTGGCTCTCATCTGGCCAGGCGCGCAGTTGCGCCTGCACCACCAAGGTCAGCGCCAGCGCATCCACCGCATGCAGTCCAAACTTTGTCACCAAGTCCGAATCGGTCGCGCCATTGACCAACGCGCGCATCAAGTCAAAGCGGTGTACGGGGCCGCAGGTGACCAGGTTGGCACGTTTCAGTAAGTTCATGTCCATGTGCGAATCTCCTATTGGTGTTGATTTCTGGATCGTTTTGCACGCAGTCGCCGCCGCTGCAGCGAGGCAGGCTGAATACCCAAGAGGCTTGCTGCCGCGCGATCGGATAACGGCAGCGGCTGCTGGCACGTCGCCCGTGCTAACAGGAATTCCACGAGGTGCACGTAGTGCGCGAGCGTGACGCCGCAATCCAGGTGCCCCAGCAGCGCGGCCAGCGCAACGCCCGTCACGTGATGATCGTCATGACCGAGCACCCAGGCGTGGTATGAGCGCGCCTCTTGGAGTGGCACCGGCATGCCGTCCCCGACAGACGCCAGTGCGCCCGAATGGAGAACTCCCATCAGGTGCAGCAACACCCAATTCGCCGTGGCATGGCGCAAGTGATGGAACACCAGCGCAGGGTCGCCACTGATGCGACGCATCGCCGCCTGGATTAGATCGCGCGTCGTTGTGCGCATCGGCGCATGGGTCGGCGCGTTCGGCTCCCCAAACAGCAGGTCGGTGGCCACTCGGGCACCGAAGTGACCCGCGCGCAGATCAACCACATAGGCGACCAGTTCTTCCAACTCCTCAAGCGGAAGCAAGCGGTGTAGCGGCAACTCGCGCAGCCCGTTCGCGGTTTTGCTGGTGGTGATGCGCACGCTGACGCCCTGCCAACGCCCGCGCCCTAGGATGCGTACGTCCCCCAGCCGCAAGCCACATAGTTCCCCCCAGCGCACGCCCGCCCGAAACGCCAAAATGGCCATCGCGCGCGCACGGCGGCGGCCGTAAGGATCGCCTTGCGCAAACGCGGCATCGAGCGCCACCAATACACGCGTGAACTCCGCCGGTGTCAGCAGGTTGGCATCGGGCATCCCGTCCTCCCGCGTCGAGGCCCACCAATCACGCAAGTCGATGGGCGTCATGCCACAACAACTTGCGAAATCGAAAAATTCCTGCAACGCGAGCCGACGGATGCCGCCCAAATCCTGGGTGGCCAAGACCTCGAGCACTTCCAGGCGCGCAACCATGGTCGGCTCATCCACGGTCGTCGGATCAAGATCACCGGCGAGCTCGATCAACCACGCCCCAAAACTACTGAGGTAGCGGCGCACGCTCGAGGGTTTCAGTGCGCGGTCAAGGCCAGCTACGCGCAGATCCGACAGTGCGTGCAAGACCCAATCGGCCAGCAAGATGACCCAACCGCCGAGAGCGCCATGGCATTGTCGCCACGCCTCAACACGATGCCGCACGGCATCGCGGCTGGGTTCACCCCGCTCGTCGCGAGCCAATGTCCGTCGTAATGCGCGATAGGCCCTGGCCTGGTCGCGCGCACTGCCCTTGGAGGTCCGCACTTGCCCTGCGCGCCACCGCATGCGCTCATCGCGTAACAGTGCACGCGCACCACGCTGCACCTGCGCAGGCATCAGGCGCTTGTCGCGGACGACGCGCTGGGCCACGACATCGGGTCGCAACGACGCCACCGCCATTGGATCGGTCGCGATTTCCCACAGTGCCGGCGGCAGCCAGGCTGCCCAGAAAGTGCGCGCGCCGGCCACCAATGCACAGACCGTGATTGGCATGTCGTCACCGAGGAGGGCGCGCACCGACTGCAACGCACGATCCAGTTGCGCCGTGCTGGGACGCGTCGCAGGCCGGCCCTGGTTCCACAGTCGCGCTGCCGCGGGCGCCAGGATCCAACTGCGCCATCGAGGGATGCGCGAGGCACGACCGCCCACGATCGCGGACACATGAAGACCTTCTGGCACGTCGAGGGCGACAGCACTTGGCGCCAGCAGATCCTGCAAAAAGCTTGTGTGCAAGACGCTCGCTTCCAGCACTAAGCCCAACGCTGCTGCGCCCAGTCGCACGCGCGCGTCGGCGTGAGACAAGAGCTGATCCAGGCGCTGGCCAAGGACGACGCGCCAACCTTGGACCCGCTCGATCGTGGCGGCATCGTGCACCGCGATGCGGGAGGGCGCGAGTGCGTGTTGGGCAATGGCCGGCAGTGGCGCGAGCGTCCAGAGGCCACTGCGGTTACCGACCAGAATCAATGCCTCGATGGCCCGATGCGTGTCGATGCGCACGCGGGGATCCTCGATACCGCGCAGGGCGGTCAGCAGCGCTTCGCGCAGCACCGGGTTGTCGTCGGTCTTTGGCACCAGCTGGGACAACGCCGGCCAATGCGTGGCTAGCATCTCCCGGGCGAGGCAATGCGCGGCAACGCGGCGTTGCGCACGTTGCCCCAACCCCCGCGCGGTGGAGACTGGCAGGAGGTCATCGAGCGTGAACTCAGCCATGCGTCCCCCACGGATCGGGCAGATGCAGAGCCCGCAGATACATGGCGGCCGCCCATGCATCCGGCGCCAAGGGCGATGCAAAACTCCCACCCATGCCGGGCTCGCCGCCCAAGCCCCAATGCCCCAAGGTTCGTTCGGCCGAACGACCCGGCATGCCCGCACGCGCGACGCCGGTGCGCCAGGCATGGCGGGCGCCGTTGCGCACCAGTGGCCACGCGTTCGGCGTCAGGTCCGCCAGCATCGCCGGGCGCCAATGTTTGTTGGCTTCGGCGCAGAAAAACGGCGGCAGCTCGCCTTCAAGTCCACACATTTGAATGATCCACTTCCGATGTGCGGACCACTTCAGCGCCCATGCGTCCAATGGCGCCGACAACGGCACGATCCGCGCCGCACTGCGCGTTGCCGCGCCTGGTTTCGCCTTTTCATCGACGATGGCGATGCCGAGCGAGGCCACCACGCCCTCCAGGGCATGCACGCTGGGGCGAACCCCCAGCGCCAGGCACATGGCTTGGAAGTAGGCGGTCTGCACACGACGGTGGTAAGCCGCATACGTCCCCCGATGCGGACGGCCGCGCGGCAACCGTCCAACGGTGGCCTCCAGCTGCGCGACGGCCTGCGCGAGTTCGTCGTCGTTCGGACAGCGGGTCGCTCCGACGCGCTCGTGCGGCAATTGCAACACCGGTGCGAGCACGGGCGCCCCACCCAACCAATCCGACAGCGTTTCCAGCGCGGCGAGACCCACGCGCGCGAACTCCGTAAGTTGCGGCGCGTAGTACGACGGGGCCGCGGCGGACGCGTGCGCGGGCAACCGCCCGTGCAACAGCGTGCTTTCCGCCAAGCCCGCGCCGACGACATGAAGGGCATGCCGAAGCGCCGCGGGTACGCGGCGCGGGGTGAGCGGGTTGTCATGGGTGCGTTGGCGCGCCGCGAGCAACTGGCGTGCGCCCTCGAGATCACCGGCCTCCACCACCGGGCCTCCGGTGGCGCGTTGCCTGACCCAATCGCGGATCCACGCACCACCAAACGCATGCATGGGCAGCGGAATGCGCACATGCCGGCTTTGGGGTAACGGCGTCGCCCGCAGGGCAGGCGGCATCTGTGGCAACCACGCATCGAGCGCCGCGGTCGGAATGCACAGTTCCACCGGCTCGGCGCGCAGGGCCCACGCGCCGGTCGGCGCCGAACCACCTGCGGCAACCACAGACCACTCGCCCACGCGTGCCAGCGACTCGCCGCTGTAGAGCGCTAGCAGCAGGGCAACCCGCGCGCCTGCCTCATTATTCGTTGCTTGTTCGAGCGCTTCCCCCAGATCACTGATCGCCGCAGGCGTCACACCATCCAGGCGTGCGATCTCCACGCCCGTGTTGCGCGCGCGTGCCGCGCGCAGTTCGCTGGCATCGAGCGCGCGGCGGACGCGCGGTCGAACCGCAATCCCGCTACCGCCGAGCGCTCGCGGCACTTCATGCAGCGGCTCGTCGGCCTCCCCGGTATCGAGGTCGTCCTGCGCGGGCAGGCCCTGCACCACCACGTGGCGCTGCTCCCACATTGCGTCGACGAGATCCGATGAGCCGACGTCGGAGCGGTCTGGCGCAGGCACCACCTGCACAGCGATTTGTTGTGGGCGTTGCGTGAGCGCCTGTGGCATCGCACAGCCACCCTCGAGGAGGGTGATGAGGGCGCGCACATAGCGCTGCGCCAGTGTCTTGGATGTCTCGGCGGACTCGATGGCGGCGGCATCCGCCGTCGTCCGCGTGGCGGACGGTGCCTCTACAAAATCGCGCAAGGTGGTCACGACCGCCTCACGCGTCGTCTCGGCTGCCGACGGCATGACGATGTCGCCGCGCACCATCGCGCGGACGGCCCGCCCTGCTTCGAGGACCGTATCGGCATGCGCGGTCGGGGCGGGCAAGCCCTCGGGCCCAATTGCCTGTGCCACCAGCAAGGCCACGACTTGCGTGCTCACAAGCGGCCGCGTCTTGCTCTGCGCCCAAGCGACGATGGCGGCCGCGATAGGCGCATCGTCGATCCATCCTTGCACACTGACCGGCACACCACCTGGTCGCGGCACGCGCGGATATTCGAGTCCCGGCACCAGGCTGCGGTACTGGAGCTTTATGAGCGAGACGGCGTGGGACAGCCAGATCGCCGCCTCGTGCGGGATCAGCGCATCGGGGTGCAGGCGCGCGAGATGCGCCTGAACGTGCCGATACACCTCGAGGGCACGCCGGTCTTGGTCTATGTCCGGCAGCGGCGCAGGTACGTCCATGTCGCGATGTCCAAAATGAAGACATCACGAAAAGTACGCCACGGAATCCGGCGCTGGGAAGTGGACACGCAAGCTTATTTGGTAGCGTTAAAACGCACCGACGAACCCGACACCGATCCCGGGTGCGAGCGTGCCGGTGCGGGCGGGGAAAATCCCCGCGCGATAGACGGGGCGCGATGACGTGCGCGCCAGGTCGTTGACGGGGCTTGGGATTTTGTTGACGCCGATCTACGCCCGACTGGCGTCACTCCGCCCTAGTGTCCCCGGGCATCACCCTCCTTGGCGACGCCCCTGCAGCACTTGATGCGAGCCGCTCGACGGCCCGCTGCCCGCGAGCAGGATCACGTTCGCTCTTGGATCACAGGGCGAAGGAATATGGGCGAAATTCCAGTTCTGACAATGCATTGACTGCACTCAGAAAATGTCGCCTTCGCTGAACAGATGGGCGAAATTCGGGCCACCGTCCGCACCTTCCTGACAATGGCTGCGCGAATTTCGCCCACTTCACACACTGACCATCGAATTTCCGATCAAGATCAATGCCTTGTCAGAACTGGAATTTCGCCCACGCACATTGCGATGCGATCCCAACGATTGCCGGGGGATGAGCCTCATCTGTCATCATCCCTGCCCCGCCATTCACGTCGCTCTGACGAGAGCAGTGGTGACAGGTCCGACCGTCGCAACACACTTCCGATGTTAGCGCCGTGCTGGCTCAGGCCATAGGCGACCGATAGGCGGTCGAAGTTCGCGCCAGTTGCCCCGACGATATTGTCCGGACGAACCAGTTCCGAGACCTGGAATTTGATTCCGGCAATCTTGGCCGATTCCTGTTCGATGCGCTCAAAGTGCTTTTTCAACGCATGGATACGGCTACCGCCTCCGCACAGGAACAGTCGCACCGTGGCTCCCCTGCAGAATGCCGGCGAGGTCGCATACGCAGCCCTAGCGCGCGTGGAAGCACCGTTGAACATTTCGGCAACGGTACTGAGGTACAGCTTGCGCCGGCTTGCGACATCGGCCTCCACGTCGCCAATCCTCGTCGCAATGGCCGTATCGGTGCCGGAAGAATCGGCGTCTTCCCAGGCGAGATCGACGCCACGTTCTCCGGCAAGTGCTGCAATGAGATAGTGCGCGCCCAGAGGCTGAACGTCCGCCGCGAACACCGGAAGCATGGCGTCGCCGTCTCTGACGAACACATTGAAAAATGCCACGTCCAAGGTGCCCGCCCCGATATCGACGAGCGCATGCAGGTCATCCTGCCGTTCGGAGGACCGAAGATAGGAATAAAGCTGACAGGCAAACTCCGGGAAGACGTCAACTGCAGGCCGATCGACCAGATGTGTATTGCTCAAGGCCTCTAGTGCAGCACGCCGCGAGATCCTACCTGTCGAGCATGCGAGTAACCGTGCCGCTTGGGCAGCCGTCTTGAAGGCGGCCGTCGTGTCCTGGCTATCCCAAGAGATTGTTGGAAGTCCGACGTGAAGGCGCCAGCGAATGGCCTGCGCCTGGGCCGAGTGGGTCTTCCGCAACCAGGCATCCACGTAGCGAAAGGACAGCGCCAGGAAAACGACCGAATCCGCCAGCTCTGAAGCATCCGGCTCGTTGCTCGATGACAGCAGGCGGATCTTGATGCCCTCGTGGACTTGCCACCCGGCGGCGTTGCAGGCACCCAGCACGCAGGATCCATCCGCAGCTTCGCTAAACACCGAAGCCATCAAGTAAGGATCCTCGCCCGCAACTGCGAGCGACCAATCCACGGCATGGTGGTATCCCGCCCATTGCACGACGGCCTTCGTGAAGGCCGTGCCGAAATCGAGGCCAAGTACCGCGATTTTCCCCTCTCTGTTCTCGATTACAGGCGTTTCGCCAAAGGAACCAATCCGACGGGAAGCCGCGCCACCGATTTTCAATCGCCGGATGTCCGCGGACGCTTTGTACAGTCGGTCGCGTAGGGGCGGCTTCCTGGGCTGCGTTTCCACGGTACGCGCGGATGCAGGTTGTGCGGGCACATTGGATGTGACCTTCGTCTTGACGGGGGGAGATGCCGGACTTGGGCGGTTATGTGGCAGCCGTTCCTGGGCGGGTTTTGCCACGTTCTGCTTCGTAGCGATTGTTTGCGCCTGCTTGGCAGGCGGGGTAGCGATTTTTGTGGGAGCAGGCGTCGTGGAAGTTCCGATCACCCGACCCTGTGCCGCCTTGGTCACCGGGATTTCCGCGCCGCCCTTTCTCCAGCTGCGCAACACCTGGCTCAGGCCACGGTTTGATGCCTGCGGCTCATCCCCAGTCACGGCGGGTGGAGCGTCTGGCTTGGCACGTTCGCCATCTTTTGCGTTGTTCCATTTCTCAAGCAGATCCCGCATCAGATCGCCGAGGCGGGCTGAGGGGCCACGCTTCACGCCCGGACCCTCACGAACCCAGCCACCAATCCGCTGCGGGCTATGGCCGGTTGTTCGCGTTGCGCAAGTCCCGCCACGGCCACGTCATGCTGCTCCTGCAACTTCCTGATCTTGCCCTCGGTCATCTTTGTGTAACTGGTGCGCCGCGCCTCGGCGACGCGCCACACCGACGCCTGAAGCTTGTCGGTCCGACGCTTTAACGCACGGCCGAGGCTTTGCCTTTGAATCTGGATGCGGTCAGCGTTCTCGGCCGTGAAGCTCGCCCTAGCATCGCGGAACTGTCGTAGCAGTAGCGCCTTGGCTTGCTCGATGCGATCGATCGCAGTGTTCCTGTCCATCAGCTGCTGACTGATATCGACCCAGTCCTCACCCTGTGCGCGCAACCCGTTGAGTAAGTCGAATGCCAAGTCGCCCGTGATGACAACACCCTCTGTGAGCGAAACGAAGGACGCTCGGATCGTTTCCTCACGCCGCGCACCGTCGAATGTCCAGATCTCGGCTGCAAAGGCGTAATCTCCAGGCGCCACCTCAAGCCCCAGGTGCGAAGCGGCTACTTCGGCCGCCGCGACCAGGTCCTGATGGCGGTTGCGGCTATCTACTTCGGCAATCATCCGCACCAATGGATGGTATTGGTTGATGAGCTCGTGACCAGGCGGGTGCTCACCGCGATTGACATGATTGCGTATCACGACGCTCGTTTCGCCGCCGCCTTCCAGCTTTGACCGTGGCAGTCGCCTTTCCTCACGAAAGTGTTTGAGGCTTGCCGTCGTGTCGGGCGGCAACCGAAGAACGCCAATCGCGCCGCCAGGGGCCAGCCGGAGCATATAGCCCGGCGCATATTCCTCCAGATATTCCGCCAGATGGCGCTGCAAGTCCTCATCGGTGATCCGACGCTGGGTGGCTTTGGCATGCGTCACCTTGTCACGCACAAATTCTCCGAGGCCGACGAAGTCCGCCTCATGCTCGTGAATCTCCGCCAGGTCGCGCCGATTCGTCTCCATCACGATGCGTGCCTGGTCGATACGCCGCTCCTGCTGCTCCACCGTCATGTGAGCACTCAGCAGATCGCGCGTGAGCAGGCTGATGCCGTTCTGGATCACGTCCTCCGTGCAGCCAAGGGCATCCTCGAACAGGCGCAACTTCTCGAATAGCTTTGTCAGGATGCGGTCGTCGATGGTGTCCTGATACACCAGATTGGCGATGGCGATCGCCTCGGCCTGTTGACCGATACGATCAATACGTCCGATGCGCTGCTCAACCCGCATAGGGTTCCAAGGCAGATCGTAATTCACGAGAAGGCGCATGAACTGCAAGTCCACGCCCTCAGCGGCAACTTCGGACGCCAGCAGGACTTTGTAGTGGCTGGACTCACGAAATTCGTCGATGCGCGCCTGTTTGTCGTCACCGCCCTTTACCACCATCGCAGGGATCCCGACTTCAGCCAACCGCTCCTTCAAATAATCGAGCGTGTCACGGAAGTAGCTGAAGACGATGGCCTTCTCGTCTGGAAAGTCACGAAAATAGGGCTGCAGAATCGTCTGCAAATGATCGTACTTAGAGTCGTGTCGGCGCAGCGCCTGTACGTCCACATGCCCCCTCAGCGCATCTGCCACATAGGTGGACGCGGACGCCTCGGTCACATCAGCCTCTTCGCCAAACGCATCGAAGATGAACTCTGTTGCTTCACTTTCATCCCATTCTGCGCCAGCGCCCAGCCAGCGCTTGGCCGCCGAGTACATTGAACTGGACATCAGTCGCTGCGGCGTCGCCAACAAGAATCCCTGCACGCCGCTATGGTTGATTGCATAGCCGATCACGGCCTCCGTGACCCTCCGATAGAAGTTCTCCTCGGCAGCCGTCATCTTGACCGCGTAGTGCTTGACCTTGCGTTCCACCCGATTCAGTAGCACCTCACGCTTGCGTGAGCGCACGATGACTTGGCCCAGCAGGTTGATGCGCTCCAGCTTGTGATTCAGTGCCACGCGATCTTCTGGCAGGACCACCTCGTCGTCCGCTTTGTCTCGCAGTTCGTCGCGGATCAGTTTTAGACTTGCGCTACCTTGAAATAGCCAGTGTTGCGCGGCATCGTCCAGCGCCTCACGCACCATGCCGAAGGTGGCCTCAGGCCGCTTGAGCTGGTTGGCAAGTCGCACTAACGGCCGGTTGGCTTCCAGCACGCCCTCGAACTCGCTGTCGAATCGGAACTGATCCGGGTCCACCAGCGACACCAGGTTGAACAGATCCGTACTGCGATTGTTGACAGGTGTTGCCGAGAGCAGCACGAAATAGTCAGCGACCGGCCGCAGCAACTGACCCAGATTTGCAGACGAAGTCTCGCTATTGCGCAGATAGTGCGCCTCATCGATGACCACCAGATCGAACAGTGTCTGGTCCTGCGCACCATCCAGGAACCGCGCCAGACGCGCCGAGGTCGAGTTCGACATCGAATCCTCGTCGGTGGCATCGGTGGGCGGACGGATGCCTTGCAGGCTGCAGATTATTGCCGGCACCCTAGGGGCCGACTCGCCCTGTTCGAGGTGCCGCAGTAGCTCCTTTGCAGACATGAACTGTGCGGGCGTACCGAAGCGCCGGAACAACTCCTGCCTCCACTTCTCCATCAGCACTGCGGGGCAGATCACAAGCATGCGGGTAGCGTTGGTGCGAAAACGCAGCTCGGTCCAAATCAACCCGGCCTCAATGGTCTTGCCTAGGCCTACTTCGTCTGCGATCAAGATGCCCCTGGATGGAGAGTCAAGTAAGGCTAGCAGCGGCTTGAATTGGTGCGGCATGAACTGCGTGTCTGTTGTGTCCAGGCTGTAGATCATTTCTGACAGCTGCCCCGCCAGCTGTACTGACGTCAGCCGCTTGCGTAGATGCGATACCCGGGCGAAGCGCCCGCCTAGAACCTGATCGCGGTCGTCCAGCACCGCCTCCGCTGGCTCCAAGTCCTCGGCCATTTCGAACTGCGGCTGATGACCCGGAAACCGCACCTGCACCATCAAGCCATCGCCGTCGTCGCGCGTTCGACCGGTGCATTCACCGACCAGGCCAGCGTCGTGACGCGAGCGCACGCGAGTCCCTGCACAAGACAGACTTTGCTCGAAGGGGCTCATACCCATGCGCGGATCTCCACGCTCTGCTGAAAAGCCCTGCCGCCGATCGGCATATTGCCGGATGCCAAGGCATCAAACTGCAGATCGTCCATAACTCCCCCTGTTGTCATCACGGAACGGGTATCGAGAATTTCACGCAGACTCGTGTCGCAACACAGCTAGATGAGCCTCCTGATCATCTGTCAGATCCGCACCAATGCCCGCTTCGGCAAGCTCCTCCAGAAGTCGACATGCATCGTCCTCATCCCATAAGGCGGTGGACGATTCTTCCAGGTATTGGTGAATGTCGTCATGGAGGTCGGGGGCAATCAAATCCAACAAGGCCCTGGTGCTGAATTCGCTCGGGCTGTCTGAGAACAGGAATTCGTCTAAGGCCACTCGCAAGGCCTGGCGGACTCGCGTCACACGCTCCGGCGAAAGCCGTTCCTTTTCAGGCTCAGGTGGCGCCTCTTCCTTTCGCAAAAAGGCGGATATGTCGAGGTACTCGTCGGGGACGGCGCAGGCATCAACAACCGAATACGACATGCTGCGAGCGTCAATCCCGTGTACCCGCGGCCTCGCGACACACGCAGCAACTATCCCTTGAGGAACCATGTGTTTCACGGGCACGACCATAGGCAACCCATAGGCCTTGTCTCCCTCCGCCCGCACCTTGACCAGAACAGCCGACGTTTCGTCGGTGATCAGCCCATAACGCAGCGCCAGCTGCGAACGTTCTTCATTTTTCGCATGCAGCCAGGCCCTATGACCGGCCAACGCACGCAGTGCAGGTGCCTGTTCCACATCGCCCAGGTGAAACCCCACGTCCTCGACATCCGACTGAAGTCGCACGCGCGGCTTGAATGTTCGTCCGACGGGCAACATCGCCATCGCCGTAACGGCATCCCCCGGATAGGTCACGTCCAATGGCAACGGCCGCGCCTCCTGACTGCCCCAGTCAACGCGGACCTGCAGCGGCCCTGCTTGACGTGCCCGACGAAGTTGGCGCATCACCGCCTCATCGATGGGCTCGGCCGGCACCGAACGTTCCAGAACCGCGCGAGTGCTGTCTGCTAGCGGCCGCAGCACGTCGACGCCCGCGCTACTGCCCACCGCAACAATGAAGATCCGAATGCCGGCCTCGATGGCACGAGTCTTGGCGTCCTCGATCTCATGGGGCTGCACGGCACCGTCGGTTACAAGAATGATGGCCTGAGTACGTCCAGTTGCCTGCTCCACTTCACTCAACGCATCGATTGAACGGTCCAGGGCATCGCCCATTTCTGTACCGCCGAGATCCGAATCGACCGTGTCCACCAAGGACACCATCGCCTCGCGCACGCGCACGCTTGCCTTCAGCGGACGGCGGAAGAGCGGCACTATGCGACTGCCGAAACGCAAGATCTGGATGCGATCCTCGTCCTGAAGGGCCTCAGCGACAGCGCGCAACGCATCACGCGACTGCGCAATGGCATCGCCACTCATGGAGCCAGAGCCGTCCAGCACCAGGCACAGATCACACGGCCCGGCTGCGCACAGGCCATCTGATGTGGTGAAAGTAAGCATGCCGATGGCACCATCACCATCCGTAATCAAGCGACCCTGCGCGCTGAAGTCGGCGGGCAGATCAAACACCAGCACCAAGTCGCGATCGAGCATGGCTTGGTTCAAGCGCAGACATTGCGCGTCGCCCTCCGTCGAGAAGCGTGCACCGTGGGTCGCGCAGTTCACGGGTGCTCGCGCCAGCAACCCCACTATGCGGATTGAAGCCTCCAAGGGATGTTCAGCGGAGAAGTCATGCTGGGGCTCATCGAGCTCATCCAGCTTGCTGCGCCCATAGCGTGGGCGATGCACCAAGGGAAGACTGAATCGTGCGGTCCCGTCGGCAGTGCGCAGCGGCGCGGCAAAGCGCAGCACGATCTCGCCGTCTTCACCCGACTTCAGGTTACCCAAATTCACGCACAGCATCCCCGGTTCGAGGCGCTCGAGCAGCACCGCACTATCCCCTTCGGCAATCGCGTCATCGTAGTTGCGGCTGGCCTGTTGACGGGGCAGGACCTGTGCAACCAATTGCTCGCCTGCCAAGGTAGCTTCCATCCCCATGAATGCCGAGTCCAGCGGCACTGGGAAGGAATACACGGCCTCGATTGCATCGGCGGTGTCGTTGCGGAAGCCGTGGCGCAACTCGTACTCGGCAACGAGGTCGGTGATGGTGACTTGCAGCGCGCTTTTGGCAAGCAGCGTGGCTGGGCGACTGCGGTTCGAACGATTCATGCTGCGGGATCCCCTGTCTATTCGTTAGTCTTGGTCTTGCGCGTTTTCGGGCAGCTGTGGATCGCACAACGCCTCATATGCGTCTTGCACCGAGCGAAACAGCGATCGCAGCTGGGCTTGCGTTAATCCAGCCCGCTCAGGCGCCACCACCAGCTCCAGTCCGTCGGCCACGATCAAGTGCGAGCGCACCTCGATCGCCCCAGGTCGTGCGGGCGCCACAGGCGGTGCACTCCTTGCTTGGAGCAGCCCCGCAATGGCATCCAGTGACAGCCCCGTGTCTTGCCACTGACGAATCCGCAGCAATTCGGCGAGATGGGCATCGGTGTAGTACGCACCTCGCTTCTCCCCCTCCGGCCCTGGCAACAACCCCTTCTGGATATAGAAGCGGACGGTGCGGCCTGGAACATCGGCGCGCTCGCTCAGTTGCTGGAGACTCAATTTCATATTCGACACCTTGACTGTCGAATAAAGTGTCTATTAAATGCACCGGACTGTCAACACCCCTGTCCGAGCCTGCTCGTAGACCGTCGCAAGTCCGGAGACGGGGTCCCAAGACACTCCAAAAGCAGCCAGACCTTCCAACCGAGGACCGCAACACCAAACTAGGGGCAGGAAAGCCATGAATCGGGATCACGCCAGTTCCAGCGATATCGACCAAATTTCCCTGACGACGCGCCACGCGCGAATCAGATGCCAGCAACGGGGCATCTCAGGACAAATGCTTGACCTGCTGCTAGACCATGGCAAGGAGCGGCACTTGGGCCATGGCGTAACGATCGTCAGCTTCCCAAAGGACGCTCGCGAACGCCTCCGTCGGTCACTTCCACGCAAGAAATATGCGGCGCTGGATTCGCGGCTAAACGTATATGCAATCGTCGGCTCCAACGGCCGAGTGATGACCGTGGGGCACCGCTATCAACCGCTACGGGACAAGCACTGATTCGATGGCCATTGCTGTCGTCCATGTGCCGTATGGAGTAAGGCGCTCGGTGGCCTAAATCGAATTACGCCTCATGCCGGAGCCGCTTCATTCAAGCTCACAAGATCGGTAATTTGCTGAAACTCTGACAGGTAATCAGGCTGATTCGACTTCAACCACCGCACGATCGCAGGCTTGCTGAGCATCTTGGTCAGGAAACTTTTCGCGACGGTCAGATGCAGATTATCAATGCCATACGTCTCCTCGACAAAGAGCGTCCGGCTTTGCACAGAGGCCAACTCACGCTCCAGCTTCGCAATCTGTTCGCGTGTGATATCGGGCACTCGGCCGGTATTCTTGGGCTGAATCAGTTGGTCATCTGGTGTCGCGAGTAACAACGCCCGTGCGAAGGGGGTCGAATAGTTGTGCTGCCCCGCCATGATTTCGGCGGCTTCGATCTGTCGCAACGGCCTCATCCGCTTGAGCAGTTCAAACACAACCATTGGGCAAGGCTTGTCCGCCAGGATGGCCGCGACTTCCGGGCAAATGCCGTCAAGTAATCGGAATCGGCGTCGAATCGAGCCCACCTCCAAATTGAGCGCCTCAGCGAGTCGTTCTTCAGACACACCGCGCTCCACCGCTCGCACGATCATCTTGTGTTCCTGTACGGCAGACAGGCGACTGATGCGTTTGTTGTAGGTGTAGGCCTCATCATCCGTCGAAATCAAGCATTCGACGTCTTCGACGCCCAACTCCTTGAGTGCCTCCAGCCGCATCAGGCCATCCAGCAGAAAGTAAGCCCCAGACTCCTTTGGGTTTGGCACAACGACGGGCAGTTCAACCAAGCCAATCGCCCGTATGGAGGCCGCGATCTGCTGATACTTCTGACTTTTTCGGGTCATCTGCCGCAATACCTTCAAAGGCAGAATGGCCTGAAGCGGAATGATGCGAGTCTCCGGCTCAAATCCAATGCGGGGGGCGACATAAGTGTTCATTGGACCGCCCTCCTGACCATTCGCTCTTCGAGCGCCTTGGGCAAACTCTGAATGCCCTCCGCACGCAACAGGTCGACGAAAGGCTTCACGGTCAACAGCTCCCGTAAAGCTTCGACCACAAATAGCAATCGCCCCTGAGTGAATTCCGCCTTTCTCGCCAACAACTGTTGCTTCTTGACCTCTTTTTCGTAGATGCGCCGCATGTCCTCTGCCGACATCTTCTTGCTGACTCTTTTCCCTTCGAAGGCCTTCCGCTCACCCTTGCCACGCGACGCCCGTTGTTCCAATAGGCGCCGAAGCACCGCCAGCTTTTTCCCCTTTAGTTTTCCCTGGGTGTACGCATCCGCTAGCGCAGTCTGAATGCCTGCGTCATCACTCCTCGAGATGGTCACGGCCAAGCTGATGGGAATGAGGCCGGTTTCAACCGCTGCCACCAAGCGCTCTTCCCCATGCCCAAGTAAATGCAAGACCATCCCAACCCAGGCCTCACTGATCCCCAGCTTCTCCGCGATACGATCCTCGTCGTACCCCCGCTTGTTCAACGACGCTATTTCCAGCATCAACTCTACTGGCGTGTGCTGACGACGCGCGATGTTCTCAACCAGACTCATCATCAAACAACGCTCTTGCTCAGCTTCGACAACAAACGCGGGGATTTCCTTATGGCCGAGTTGCTGGAATGCCTCCAAACGACCCTGCCCGCAGACAAGATCGTATTTGGCCGCACCGTCACCATCCTCCCTTCGGCTGACCGTAATCGGGCGTTTCAAACCGATCGTCCCGATATTCTCGATAATTTCTCTGTGCGTCCTTGCATTTCTAGCGCGTGGATTGAGCACATGAATCTTGTCAACAGAAATCATTTCGATCGGACGCATGGCGCCTCCTCAAGCAGCGAGCTTTAGCTGGATCCTTTCGGCAAGGTCGTACAGAGGCGCGAGGTCGTCGAACCGATAGGTATCCAGACTGACTTCGTTGTTGTCCTCGGATAGCCGCTGCGACTGCAGCGGAAGGTCGACGCGTGGAAAAATGTAGTAATCGAACACGTCCTTGTTGTTCGCGCACATGCGAACAACCACATTCACATCGGGCAACAGGCTCGTATCAAACCTGAGATGCCACCGGTAGCTGCCACTGGGGAGTTGCCTGCAGCGGGCCAGCACAATGGAGACCGTGAACTCATCGTTGACGTGGATCAGTCCCGCCGGGCTAGTCGTGGTTGCACCACCCGCAGTCACCAGGCCATCTACGACCTCCGTCACCACCTCCGGCAACAGCGAGCGCAGCTGTTGATTGATCTCCAGATAGCGGAAGTCCCGCTCGGGTTGAAAACCAATCAACGAGTAGGCGCGAACCAGGCCTCCAAACCGGGAGCGATAGGCACTACTCGAGGGCATCCCCTCTTGCTCGTCGATGAGAAGCCCCGACAAGGCACCCGTTCGATCATAGAGACCTTTCAGCAGGTCCAGCATTGTCTGCTCATCGAAGCGCTGAGATCGCTCTGCGATCACCTGTTGCGCCGCGCTGAACAGCTCTAACGAAACAACCCCCTCGAATGCGCCGTCGTGTCGCACCCACATCTCCGGTGCATTTCTGACGTGCTTTTGCTTGAGCTTGAAGGATGTCCGGTTATAGACGTTATTCCCGACGTACTTCTCGTTCGTCAGAAGCTGATGCACTGTGCCGCGGGTCCAGGCGCGGCCAAGATCCGTTCGGATTCCACGCGCGTTGAGACGATCGGCGATGTCACGCTCGGCCAGACGTCGTTGGACGAACTGCTCGTAAACCTCTCTGACTACGGTTATTTCGCGATCAGGACCAGGCATGAGAATCACCCGATCCGTTTGCAGGCTTTTGCGCTCACCCGGCTGCAATTGCCCTTTTGGGGAGCGGCTCTCGTCCAGTAGGAGACGGCGAAGCCCGAAACCGGGCGAGCCCCCTTGTCGGTAGCCGAGTTCGATTAGCCGACACTGCCCCATGAAAACCTTGTTGGAGAGCTCGCGACTGTATTCACCCGCCATCGCGCGCTTCACACTTTTCATGATGACCGACATCGGGCTGCCGTCGTTTTCGAACGGCTCGGCGCAATAGACCACCCGAATGCCCGCGCGACGGCAGACATATTCGTAATAGGCGCTTTCGTCTGCGTCCTGGAAGCGCCCCCATCGACTGATGTCGTAGACCAGGATGGCCCGGTATTCCGGACGGGACGACTGCACGTCCTGAATCAACTGCTTGAGCGCGTCCCGCCCATCCAGGCTTAGCCCGCTCTTCCCCTGATCCGCGTACGTGCGAACGATCTCGAAACCATGTTGGGCGGCATACTTCTGAATAGCCTCGCGCTGATTCTCCGTGGAGTAGCGCTGATGATCCGTAGACATGCGCACGTACTGCGCCGCCGGGATCAGGAGATCCCCGCCGAGTCCAACCGTCTCTGCGCGTCGACCAGCCATTGCCGTGCTTGGGCGTAACCCCAGCAGCGAAACAGACCGCAATGCTCTACCCATTTGTTGGAAAATGTCAAGTAATTCCAACAAATTAGCGAAACCACTACTCGACGGGCGCTATCGAGCTCTACGAGTTGACTTACGTGGGGCGGTAAATGACTTGAGCAGTTGCAAAACGGCATCCTGCTGGCCGCTTTTAAGCTCTCGAAACATGCCGAGGACCTGAACGTCATTCGGCATGAGTCTGGCTGGTAGCTCGTCACCTACCAGACTCCAAGGGTGGCACCCCAACGCTTTGCTGAGTGCCCGAAGCCAGTCGACGGTAAGACGGCGCTTCCCTGTTTCAAGATTGCTGATTTGCTGATTGCTCGTCCCAGCGAGTGACGCAAGCTGATCCAGCGAAAGGCCTTTGGCCTCCCGATATGCTCTGATCCGATTGTCCACGACTAGCGATCCCCTTTCGCAAGTTCGAATGCCCATCTCCGTTGCGCATCCTCACTTGTGGCTGAGGCTTCGCGCAATGGGCTATTCAGACAACATCGCAAAGCGGTGAAGGCTTGTTTATCGCTCACCTTGCTCCCTTGACCACTATTCGAGAAAGTCGAATATAGGAAAGTCGGATTTAGCGTTGCGCTCGCCCAAAGGCGAGCGCAATGCCCAAGACCCTCTACCGCCCAGAAAACACCATCCTGCGCACTCAGCTTCGGCGCGCAAGGGAAGTGTCTGGGCTCACTCAAGTCGACCTGTCCAATGCGATCGGCAAATCCCAGACCTTCGTCAGCGACATCGAACGTGGCGTTCGCCGTTTGGACACGGTGGAGCTTTGGGAGATATGCCGAGCAATGGGGCTGGATCTAACTGCCTTTGTTTCGGAGTTCCAGGCCGCCGTCGAGGCTTCTCGCACGTCCAAGGTGAAAAGAGCCAAACCAAGTGGCCTCCCTAGGCGGCGACCCTGATCACCGGCCTCTCGAGGCAGTGTCTTGGATCTAATGTCATTTAAGAGATAGATTCACGGCGTTTATCACGCGAATTTCCGTGCTTTCCCGCGCATTGCACGCGCTAGCCTGATCGCAATTAATCATCGCGATCAGACTCCGATGAATACCCTGTTCCTGCTACTCGCCGAGTTCGGCACCGGCCATATCCCGGTCGAACGCTGCTGCCATCACTTCGGCATGAGCGTGGCAGAAGCGAAGCGTGCGGCCACCAGGCAGACACTCCCCGTGCCTGCCTTCCGTCTGGGCTCGCAGAAGTCGCCGTGGCTGGTCGCCGCTGACAAGCTGGCCGCGTACATCGATGATCGCAGCAAAGCCGCTGAAGCGGACTGGAAAAAGATCAATGCAGCATAGTGCGAAGCACTGAAAGTGCTACGCCGCGATTCTGAAATCCGCTAACGGATTGAGACCGTTATCTTTTCTGGAACTGTCCGCACAATCCATCATCGGGGCGACGGACAGTTTCAATTGCTCGACCGGGATCACGGGCGCGGAAAGCATGCAGTCATTCTAGCGGTCGGCAAAGGCGTAAAATCGCGGGATGGACAGCACGACGAACAACG
>Ga0209023_10000623_pt1 | contig 52579 bp, 74 predicted proteins | sample LakOneMetagenome_FD_187468 | JGI IMG/M metagenome (GOLD analysis project Ga0209023, IMG submission 187468) | Freshwater and sediment microbial communities from Lake Erie, Canada (SPAdes) (version 2) | ecosystem: Environmental > Aquatic > Freshwater > Lentic | place: Lake Erie, Canada... | reverse complement strand
CGCGGTGGACGCCGGCTGCCTGCGCGGGGCCGGGGTCAGTTCCGGTGGCGCAGGTGGTGGTGGGGGCGCCAGGGGGGCATGATCTTGCGCCCAGTCTTCCAGCGGCGGCGGTGGCGGTGGGGTCAGAGTCGGGGCAGCGGCCGGCGCCGGGGCGGGCATCAGGTCGTCGAGGAGCTGGTTGATGCGGGCATCGGCGTCGGCGTCGGTGAGGGCAGGATTGGACAGCAGGTCGTCGACGTCTGCATGAATTCGACGTTGCTGACTCGGTGGTAGTGAGTCAGGTCCGAAAGGGATGTCCCCCCGTTGCGTCACCTGGTTAACCGCGCCTTTCCGGTCTGAAACTTCAAGCTGAGTTTATGATAGCGGCGAGTTGCTCACCCGCCCGAAGGACACTTTCATCATGCCGTTGTTCTCTCGCGTTCCTCTGACATCCGATGTCAAGCGGCGCTCTTTCTTCGCCACCGCCGCCGCGGCCTGGGCTGCGCTGGCGTTGGTCCTGCTCTTGGCGGCGGTGATGATCTTCCGGCCGACCCAGAAACCGGTCGACGTTCTCAACGAGATCAACGCGTTCGTCAACGCCGAGTTTTTCGCGCACAACTTCCTGCTGGTGTGGCTGGCCGGCGGTCCCAACGAAGCCGAGAAACTGGTCTCGATGTCCGCGATGCCCGGACAACCGGAGATGAACAAAGATCCCTTCACCGTCATGGACATCAACACCGTGCCACCGGTGCTGCGCACCCCGGCCGGCAACGAGACCGAATGGGCGCTGACCCTGGCCGCCACGCTGGTCCCCCCGGGCGGGTCGGGCACCAGTATGCGCAGCTACTTCCGTGTCACCTTCCTCGAAGCCGGCGGAACCTACAAAGCGTTGATGTGGCCGCGGCCGGTGAACGCGACCAGTCGGGCAGTGCAGATCGCCCCGTTCTACGGGCAGGGAGTCGGCCTGAACACACCCCTGGGAACGTCGGTGACCAACTTCATGACCGCGTTCTACACCTCCAACAACGGCGGCACGCTGGGCCGGTACGTGTCCGCGGACTTCACCGACGAGCCGATCACGAACTCCCCCTACTCCAGCGTGCAGGTCACCACCATCCAGGCCGGTGACGGCAGCCCCGATCCCGCTTCCGCGGAGCCCGGTGACACCATCCACCTGCTCGCCACGGCCAAGGCCGCGTCCAGCACGACGACCTTCAACACGATCAGCGCACCACTGCGACTCACGTTGAGCCCCAACCGTCAATGGCTCGTCGACGGGTTCGATGAACCGATCCACTTCGGCGCCGTTCACTACCAGTAAGGTGCACGCGCAGCACCCGCTGCACAGAGGAAGGTGATCACGGTTGACGTCGTTTCCTGATCGGCCCGACCACGACGATTTCTGGCTGATGGCCGAGATCGTCCAAGACCTCAACAACGCCGGCGACGACGGAGTGGCGATGCCCCGCATCGTCGGCGACATCGACACCGACTCACTGGTGTACATGGCTGAGCAGCGCGCCCTGCGCGCGCACCAGACGCTGGCCGCGATGGGGCCCGCGCTGGACCTGGAGGTGTTGTTCACCGCCGTGTGGATCGAGGCGTTCAAAGCCGGAGCGGAGTTCCAGAAGCGGCGGCTGCGGAGTTCCGGCGGAGGCGACACCGAGGCCTGAGGGCAGCAGTGTCGCTTGTGTCTTAACGCGGGGGTGCGGGGGTTCCGTCGGCGGGTGCGGGGGCGGCGGGCAGCAGCCAGCCGCCGTTATTGGTGCGACCGAGGACCACGGCGTCGCCGCGGCCGGCGATCAGTGGTGCGGCGGCGTCGGTGACCGATTGTGGGGTGGCCGGGGTGAGGTCGGCGTCGAGTCCGGCGGCGGTGACGTGGGTGATGTCTGTTGTGGTGAACAGGGCGCTGTTGTCGCCGAGGCTGTAGCGGTTTCCGTCGATGGTTGCTGTCGGCGTGGGGGTGAGGATTCCGGTCCATTTTGCTGGGGCCAGGAACAGTTTGCCGTCGAGGAAGTCGGGGCCGATGTTGACCCAGCCCGGGGGTGCTGGGGCTGGGCCGGTGACGCCGACCGCTGACCAGAAGTCCTGGTCGCCGCGCAGGTAGACGACACCTTGGTCGAGCAGTGCGTCGCCGCGGGTTCCGCCAGCGGTGACCACGCCCACGCCGGCGGCGTTGTCGGCGGTCGCCGACAGTTGGATGCCGAATGTTCTTCCCCCGGAGTCGGTGATGCTGCCGGAGGTTTTGTGGGCGCCGGCCTTCTGGCGGTCCAGCAGGGCCTGGAAGCCGACAGTCTCAAGGGTGGTCAGGGCGTGGGCGGTCGGCGGTGGTGGCGGCGCGGGCGGCGGTGGCGGCGCGGGCTTGAACAGCACGAATGCCAGTGCAGCGGCGAGGCCCAGCGCTACCGCGGCGATCAGGGGCAGGGCCGCTCGGCGCCAGTCGGTGCGACGTGGCGCCCGCCAGTCGTCGTTGCCTTTGGCGTTCATTGGGTTCCTCCCCGGGGGCGTCGTGCGATGTCGCTGTGCTTACGGCGGAGTTTACATTTCGGGGGTGTTGGGCAGCGGGGCCGACACATCTTGAGCACCGACCACTGCCGCGGGTTTACCGGCGGGCCGGGGCGGGTCAGTAGCCGGCGAATCCTGCAGCGCGGCGGGAGGAGTGGAATTCGGCGAGGCCGGTGCCATCCGCGCTGACTTTGTAGCGGTCCATCATGTAGCCCACGGCGGCGGAGGCGTTGGCTTCGGGGTCGTAGATGTTGTTGGAGGTACCGGGTACGTGGTAGCTGGCGAAGGTTTGGGGGATGCATTGCGCCAGGCCGCGTGAGCTTCCGGAGGGGGCTTGATCTGCGGCCACCATCGCACCGCGGGCGTTGATGTCGTCGCGGTTGACGGCGTCGACGACGCCGGAGCTTTCTTTGGTGAATTGGTTGAAGCAGAGGTCATGCCAGATCCGGCGGACGTTGGGGTCTTTGGAGATCCCGTTGTTGTCGAGGGCCTTGTCGATCACCGTGTGCAGTTGGGAGCGGGTCAGGGTGCCCATCCCAGTGGGTTGGATGGCGACCTCGCCGAGGTCGAGTTTGCCTTTTCCGGGTGCTCGTCCGGTAGCGCCGGACAGGGCGGTTCTGGCGGTGGGTGTGCCTGTGATGTTGGCGGTGGAGATCAATTTGGCGAGGACGTTGGGGTCCATGTTCACCATCCCCGGGGCGGGCATGGCCATCGGCGTCGGCATCGGTGCGGGCATGGCGGCGGGAGCGGGCATGGCGGGCATCGGTGCGGCCGCGAAGGGGCTGGCAGCCATGGCGGGTTGGGCCAGGGCGTTGCGTAGGGCGGCAGCGGCGCCGGGATCAGCGGCGGCTGTGGCCTTGCGTTGTCCACGTTGGTCGGCGTCGGCGAATCCGGCGGCGGCTTTCTTGCCGTCGGCGAGGTCGGCGCCGGCGGCGTCGAAGCGGTCCTTGGACGTTTTGTTGTGGTCTTTGAGGGCAGCGGCGATCGCCGGGTCATCAAGGCCGGTGTCGTCGTGGTTGGGAATGGCGTCGCGGTGTTCCTGCAGCCCGGATTGGCCTGCGGTGTAGGCCTGGGTGGCTGTGGGTTCGTCGACCCGGATCACCGGCGCCGCAGACGTTGTCACGTTCGTCGCTGCCGGTGCCGGGGCCGCGCCCGCGGTGTATCCGAACGGGTTGGTCGGGGACCAGGGTTGGTTCGGGTTTTCGGTCAGTTCGCCGGGCATGTGTCAGCTGGATTCACTGGTTGGGTGGGACCGTGCCGGGGTTGAGTCCCCGGTTCCCTGTCATCTGACCGGGCAGGATGCCGACGTTGGTGTCCTGCGTGCTGGGAGCCGACGGCGCTGGCGGCGCCGGCGGGGCGGGTTGCGCAGCCGGATTGGCGGCCGGGGCCGGCGAGCCGTCGTCGCTGAGTTCGAAGAATCCCTGATGCGGTCCGTCCCACTTGGCGACGTCGTGCAGGGGTTTGACTTCTCCTGTTTCGGTGATCGCCATCGCCTGACCGTCGTCGCCGACGCCGAGGAACACCGCGTTCTGGTTGTTGGCACCCATGATGGCGGCGCCGGGCTTGAGGCCGTTGGTGGGCAGTTCCTTGCCGATGTCCTGGCCGGGGGGCGGCAGGTGGAATCCTGCGTCGGAGGCCGCTTGGCGCAGGCTGTGCTGACCGTCACCCGCGCTGAGGCTCTGGACCAGTGCGGCGAGCTTGGGGTTGTCGAATGTCCACTTGCGGCCGTTGACCTCGACGGTGTTCGACGGGACCGGCACCTTGAGTTCGCCGGGCTTATCGGTGGCACCCTCGGTGACGGGGCGCTGCTGGCCGGGGTGCTGCGCCGCAGCCGGGGGTACCGGCTGGGATGCCAGCACCGCGTCCGGGGCCTTCCCCTTCCCCGGTTCGGTCAGCGGGTCCTTCTTGTCGGTGTCCTTGTCCTGGAGGCGGTCAGCGAGCTTCGCCTTGAGGTCGTCGGGCAGCTCCTTGGCGTCCAGGCCGGCGGGCTTGGCGGAGGGCAGAGACTGCGGGATCATGCTGGCCAGGTTCGGCATCTGCGGAATCTGCGGCATCATCGGCATCCCCATGCCCGGATTAGGGACAGCGTTCTTCAACAAGGACGCCAGATCGCGGGCGGGGTTGTCAGCGGGCGGCGCCTTGTCGGCGGGCGGAGCGACCGGGGCGGCCGGCAGCGGGCTCACCGCAGGACCGCCGGCGACAATGGGTACGGCGGGAGCCGCCGGCGGGTCTGCACGATCCGAGGACTCGTTTTCCGCGGCGGGACTGCCGCCGAATCCGCTGGCTCGGATGCTCGGCGTGATGGTGAGACCGTCGAGCGCCGCGACCAGTCCGGGGACCAGGTGCTCCATATCGTTGACAGCGGTGCGCATCTCATCGACCCCGCCGGACATGTCTTCCCTGCGGATGTGATTACCGAGGAACGAGAAGATGCCGCTGTTGGAATTGGCGATCACCTCCCGGTTGTGCAGGTTGACCTTCCGCAGCCCCTGGTAGGCGTTGTTGCCGGCCTCCACGCCCCGCTTGAGCACACCGAAAAGGTTGGGCAACATTGTCGCCTGGAGCTCGGAGAGCTTCTCGACCCCCGGACGGGAGCCTTCCCACACCATGTTCACGTAGCGCTCGCTGGGCACCCCCTGGTAGATCGCAGCGATCTGCTGCAGCGTCTCTCCAAGGTCCGCACTGAACTTGGTGAACTTCTCGTTGACCGGGCCGAAGTCGCTCGTGGTCACCATCGCCCGCTCGTCAAGCGGCCACACCAAGTCTTCGGTGAAGCCGAACGTGCCGTCGTTGGCCTTGCTCATCGCCTGGTCGATGTCTTCGATGGCGGGATCGCGGTTGCCGTCCTCCGTCAGCGGCAGGAACTTCGTGCGACCTGGAGTCGGAGCCGCGTTCAAATCCGGAGTCACAGTTCCGGTGAGGTGCTCGAGCAGTCCGTTGAACGCCTTGCGCCCATCGGTGTCGAAAACCCACATGGCGGCGGTGATCGCCAACCCCAGCCCGGGGACCGACAACGCCCCGGCGCGCAGTAGCAGGCCGAAGGTCAGGCGGGTGCCCAGGGCGGCGCCGCGGGTGGCCGCCTGCACCGCTCCCTGCCGGACGGCGGCGCGGGCGCCGTCTTCGGCGAGAACTTTGCCCAGCGCGCGTTGCGATGCTTTCGCGCTCGCTTCGCCTGCATCGCCGGTGGCGGTCTTCGCGGCGGTCTTGGCCGCGCCGTCGGCGGCGGTGGCGGCGGAGCTGACGGGTTTGCCGTCGGGTCCGAGCAGGCGCGAGTTCTCAGCGTCGGGGGTTTTAACCGTCGCGGTTTTGTCGTCCATCGGGCTGGGGGCGGTGCCGTCGAGGCTCGTTTGGGGCGCAGTGGCGGGGGCCGGGGTGGACGGTTTGGCCGCATGCTTCTGCAGAAGTCCGTTGACAGTGTCGTTGCCCACGATGCGGTTCAGGCCGAACGCCGCACCGAATGCGGCAGCGGGGTGGATGCCGGCGTCGAGGACATCAGCGAACACGGAGTTGGCTTGGTCGGCGCCGGGGGGAACCGGCAAACTCCACAGCTCCGGCGCAGTCAATGGGTTGTCTGCGTTCGGTGTCGGTGCAAGCGTTGGTGTCACGGTGCTGTCTCTCTCATTCCCCCCGCCGCTAGCGGCGGGGGCCTTCGCGGCCGATGATTCCGCTGGTCGCTATCGATGCGTCGATGTCGTCTCCAGTAAGATCCGGGTCTTTCCTGATGATATGTGCGGCGCCCTTGTCTCGTCCCGACGCAACGCCGGGACCGCCGGCGGCTCCCATCGGCATCATCGGCGGCATCATGGCCCCGCCGCCCGCGGGTGTCGCCGCGCTGAGCGGCGGTGCCGCGAGGAAGGGGTTGGCGGAGCGCCCGGACACATCGGCGCCGGTCATCACGCCTGACAGGGTCGGCATTTGCGTCGGGACATCCGCGGAGGTGTGAGTCTGTCCGGCTCCAGGTATCCAGTCTGGATCGCTGAGGGTGGCCGACTGTGTGGTGCCGGCGGCGGGCCAGTCGCTGCTGTTGTCGTCCTTTCCGGGCAACAGCGAATCCAGCAACGCGGCGGCGGGGTCTTCCTGGCCCTGGGTGTACAGGCCAGCGTCGGTGGCCTCTGGGGCGGCGGCGGGCGCGACGGCTGGTGGGCTGGCGAATTGCATTCGCTGCAGGTTGGACAGCAGTGCGCCCAGCGGTGCGATCATCGCCTTGGCGTCGATCGGCGTGCTGGTGGTGTCGGGAAGGCCGGCGACGCCGGAGTCCAGCGCGGCGGCGCTGGCTTTGTCGCCTTGTTCGAACCGATCCTGGGCTGCCTTCTTCTGAGCGAGCAGATCGGCGAGGCGGTCGGTGGCCCTTTGGACACCGGCGTTGGCCGCGGCGGCGTCGCCGGCTGGTGCGTCGGCCGCGGCAGCGACGGCGGCGACGAGGTCTTCTTCGGCGGCCTGGATTTCCTCGGGGGTCGGCATCGCCGCGTCCCGTTCGGCGACCAGGGCTTTACGTTGTTCGGTTGCGGTCGCCACGGCCTCGACGGCGGCAGTGATCGCGCTGAGGTGGTCCCCGTGCCCGGCGAGAGCGGCTCGCAGACTGTCCGCGCCGGGGCCGCGCAGGGCGCTGTCGGGGTCGATCCTGGCGAACGCCTGGTTGGCCGCGGCGATGTCGGCGGCCAGCTGGGCTGGGTCGGTCGGGGGCATGCGCTGCGTTACACGCTCTCGGCGGAGGCCTGCATGAGTTGGTTCATGTCCGACTGCCAGGCATTGAACGCGTTGATCACGACGGCGTTGATGAGGTCGGCGGCCACGCGTGGCGGTAGGGCGCACACCGGGTCGGCGATCTGCAGATCGGCGAGCTTTCCCTGCCACACCAGTGCCATGACCGACGGGGAGACGGGGTCGTCGGCGTAGACGCCCTGGGCCGCATTGAAGGCGGCGGCGTGGCGGGCCTGCACATCATCGAGTGATTGCAGGCTCGCTCTGATCTGATCGAAGTCCGGTTGTGACATTGTCGGCAGTCCCCCTGTAGGTCGTCACGGTTCGGTGGTTACGTGGAGTGGTTGTTCCCCTCCGACCCAAGGGTAGGTGGCGGCGGCGGGTTGCGTGTACGACGCCGCCGCTCAGGTGCGTGTCGTTTTGCTGGCCAGCGCCAACAATGGCTGCGACTGGCAGAAACACGCCCCCAATACGTGTCGATACCCTTTGCGAAGGCCTGGCGAGGGTCCTACACTGGCGGCATCAGGGGGTACCTGGTTTCAGAACCCCATCACCAAGCACCAGGAGGGTTCCAATGGACTCAGGGGTTCTGAAGCAGACCACAGAAGAGATGCGCGCCAGCGTTCAGCAGGGGCTGTCCCAGGTGGCGGATCTGCGGACGTCGCTGAACACCTACGCCACGGTCGGCGAGGTCGTGGCCACCCAGACCATGCAGGGTGCGGCCGGCGTGGCGGTGCACCAGGGTCTGGTGCAGACGGTTCAGCGCGGACATCAGGTGGCCAACACCACCGAGGAGAAGCTCAACGCCGTCAACCACGCGATCAGCGCTCAGGAAGAGGCCGCCGCCAACGGGGCCAGCAAGGTCTGGGCCATCGTTCAGGCCTAACGGCGGCCCAGGCGATCAACTCCCCCACACGCAAACCTCGACGGAAGGACTCGATATGAGCGGAATGATTCTTCACAACGGTGCTGAGCTGCCGGGCAACTTCGGCGCGCTGACCAGTGCCGGTGCGCAGTGCAGCGACAACATCCAGGGCTGCCTGAATGCCTACACCGGTGTCCTGGACGTCTCGGCGGGCAAGATGTCCAACGCGGCGATGGAGTTCGGCCAGCACGTGCACCAGACGCAGACTTCGCTGAACGACACCGCGCAGCAGGTCAACATGGCGGCTCAGAGCCACCATGGCGAGGTCAGCGACCTCGACGCCGGGTTCGCCGGCAGCGTCGGCATCTGAGGTAGCCGGCAGCGGCGCTCGAACATTGGAATCGGGCCGTTCCCCTGGGGTAACCGGGGAAACGGCCCGATTTGGCGTTTGTGGGCGGGCCGCGCTGTGTGCGGGCCCGGCCCGGACGCGGATTTTGGGGTTGCCCGGGTTGTGTCACGGGCGGTGGCGGGTCGTGTGGTGATTAAAGTCGGCAGTAACAAAGTTCGGTCATTCCGTCAGCGAAAGGCTTCTCCGTCATGGCAATCCCGGTTCTCGTCAGCGCCGAGTTGTTCCCCTGGAACGACCTCAACGGGACGATGCTCCCGGACTCTGTCAATGCCCTGAACAGCGAGTTGAAGTCGTTCTTCGACGGCAAGGTCGGGTTGGTCATCAACACCGGCGGTGACGGCGGCAATGTCACTGACGTGACGACGGTGTACGGCACGGGGCTGCCAGAACAGGTCGCTTTCGTGCAGGCCACCGTGGTGGTCGGCTTCGCTGGGGACATCACCCTTGATGCAGCGCGTGAGCTGGCGGCGTCATTCGTCCGTGAGCACAGCAAGCAGTTCAATCACATCGCCGTGGAGGTTCTCGATCCGGCGACGGTCCCCACTCCGGGGGCATAAACAGCCCCCCTGTTTCACCGAAAGCCCCCTGTGCCGATCTCGTTGCGCGCAGGGGGCTTCGCGTTGGGCCCTGGGTGCCGCGCTGCGCGGTCGGCGGCGGTCCCGGCGAGGGATTGCCCCGGGAGGTGGTTCTGTGCGCGCTGCGGCCTCTCCCCCGGTTGCGCGCCGGCGCGGTTGTGGCCGTGGTGGGCTGGGCGGGGTGGTGTGGCTCAGTGTTCCCAGGGCCCGTTGGCGTCGAGCCACTCACGGATCGCTAGTTCGACGATGCGGTTCTGGCTGTACTGCTGGCCCTGGCGGAAGCTGAAGTCGATGCTGGCCTTCTTCAGCTCTTCGATCAGTCCTGGGTCCAGGCGGTAGTTGACCTGCTTTTTGCCCCGTTCGGGGTTCGGCGCGGGTTCAGGGGCGGGGGGTACGGCGGCGACCGGGGGGCGTCTCGGGGCGGGCGCTGGCGGCTCGGCCGGCTGGTTGGCGTCGGCGGCGTCGAGCAGGTCCATGACCGGGTGCGCGGCTTCGTTTCGGTGGAGTACACGGGTGCGTTCTGGCGCCATGATGGTTGGTCCTCTCAGGTTTCTATCTGGGGGTTCGTCTAGTTGTCGAAGATCGGGAGTTCGTTGAGCAGGTCGGTGTAGGCGGTGCTGATGGCGCGGGCGCCGGCGCTTCCTTTGACGCTGTGGATGGGCTCTGATCGGCCGTTGGCGTCACGCCAGGCGGTGCGTTTGGGGATCACGGTTTTCGCGACCAGGCTCCCGTAGACGTCCCGGAGTTCTTCTTCGCGGAAGTTCTCCTCTCCGGTTTGCTCCCGGCGGGTGATGACGATGCCGGCGATCTTGAGGTTCTGGTTGACGCGTTTCTTGACGAATGCGGTGGTGGTCTCGACGTTGGCGATGCCTTTGATGCCGTCGACCGTGGCCTCTGTGGCGTAGACGAGCTGGTCAGCGGCGACGAGCGCGCCGACGAGGAGGCGCCCGACGCTGGGTGGGCAATCGAAGATGACGGCGTCGTACGCCGAGAGGTCGCAGCCTTCGAAGCAGGCGCGGAGTCGGTAGATGGCGTCGCTGGCGGCGTCCATGTCTCGAGTGGCGAGGTCGCCGGTGGCGGCGATCACGTCGACTCCCGGCCATGGTGTGGGTACGACGGCCTGCAGTGCGGTTCCCTCCTGCATCTCTGCCAGGAGTTCGTTGGCGGTTGGTGTGTCGCCCAGGTCTTCGACCATGACGCCCAGGCCGCGGGTGAGGTTGCCCTGCGGATCCAGGTCGACTGCGAGGACTCGTTTGCCTTGGGCGCTGGCGGCGCTGCACAGTCCGAGGACTGTCGCCGTTTTGCCGACGCCGCCTTTCTGGTTGGCCACTGCGGTGATCTTCATGTGTCTGGGGTGTTCCCTTCTCGTCGCCGATGTCCGTTCCGCTACGCCGCTCCCGGCCGTAGCGGCCATAGCTCCCCTAGTCCTGCTTGCGGTGCTTGCGGTGCTATACACCGCCTCCCCCGCTCGCATTCTGGATCGCATGTATCCCGTCGCTATGGATGCTATACATGCGATGCATTGCAGTACATGTGGGTCGCTGCATCGCAGTGTATAGCGGCGCTCTGCACTTCTCGCTATTACAGCGCGTCGCCACGCATTACAGTTTGATGCACCGCATTGCGCCGGGGTGCATATTGGTTGAGTGCATGGCAGTGCGGTGCGCCGCAGTGAGGCGCGCCGCAGTGTGGTGCATCGGGATGCTCCGCACTGCTGTGTGATGCAGTTAGAAGCAGTGCGCTGCTGGTCAATGCGCTGCTGTGTCCGGTACCGCTGTGCATGACTGATCTCAGCACTGCCGCGCTGCTCACCGTATCGCTCCGCAGTATCAGCAACTGCGCTGCTGTGCGGTGCGGCGGTGAGCTTTGCGGTGGGGGAGACTGCGGTGCTACCGATCGTGGTGCTCTGCAGCGCGGTGGGGCATTCGGGGGAGCAGCTAACTGCAGCGCTGGGCATCGCGACGGCCCGCATGGCGTTGACCTGCGGCGTAATGCGTGACGATGGGGGTGCTGGCATAGCGGGACTCCGGGTGTTGATGCTGCTCTGTACATAGAGTCGCTGGTGTCGCGAGAGGAGCGGCGATCCGACACTCTGTGGACGCCTGTTTTTTAAGCACAGGGAGCAGTCCTAGCATTCCATCGCAGTGCTATACGTGGGAGCAGTGCTCTCTTACATAGCGTCGGCGTGCCAGGCCGCGGGCCGGTGGGCGGCGCAGGCCCGCGAGGAACCGATCACGCCGAAGAAATCAGCCCTGCGATCCCCACGTCCCCAGTCTGGGGAGTCGGGTAACCGGCCGCGGCTGAGCGTTCGACGACACCAGCGACTCGAAAACCTCGCGGGATCGCACTTCGTCACGGGCGAGTACACACCACCCGGAGGTGACGGTGTTGTTGTCGGCGACGCCGGTCCAGCGGCCGTACAGATAGTCGCCGCCGGCCGGGACCCACAGGAAGATGCCTTGCCGGCTGCGGGTGCCTTGACCAGGAGGGCGATACCACCCGATGAGGACTTCGTTGCCGAAGACCTCGAGCTCTCCGCGCCATCCGCTGTCCAGGAGCACTCTGTTGCCGACACGAAGGCCGTCCACCATGTGGAAGTCGGCTTCGCTCGGGCGTAGCCGCCCGGACTGCCACGTGGCCCACCAGCGGCCGCTGAAGTCGATGCTGCGGGCCTCCGTGCCGGCCAGGACGGCCAGGGAGATGTCCAGGGCATCGGCGAGGACCGCCGCGGTCGCCAAGGGCAGCTCAGCCTCCCCTGATTCGTAGCGTTGGTACAGGTCAAGGGGGATTCCCGCGGCGCTGGCCACCCGAGTCTGAGTCAGCCCCAGTTCATGACGGCGGGCCTGGACGACTTCGCCGACCACCGATAGCGATTCGATTCCAGGGACGGTTTCCAGGCCGCTGGGTACCTGGCCGGCCAGCTCGGCCAGCGAGACGTCGAGGACCTCGGCGATCGCGCGGGCGACCGACAGCGGTGGTTCCCGTTCGCCGGATTCGTATCGCTGGAAGGTCTGTTTGTGGACTCCGGCGGTGCGGGCCACCTGCGCCTGTGAGAGGCCGAGCTGTTCGCGGCGGCGGCGGATGACCTCGGCCCATGTTGGCGTTTCACTCATCGCGGCGCGGCCTCCAACGCAGTTGTCCAGGTGTAGAGACGCTGATCAAGGCCGGCGACGGCGGGGTTGTCTGACCATGGCTCCAGCTGATTGCGCGCCTGCCGGATGCGGGCGTCGACCGACTCGTGCCAGGCGCCGTCGAGGGTGTCCAGTGCGGCATGAAGGTGGGCGCAGGCGGATTCGGGGTTCTGCTGAGCCGCGGCGATTGCGGCGAGATCTGCAGATGCCAGTGCGCGGTGCTTGGCGCTGGCTGATTCCCGCACGATCCGTTGCAGCACGCTGACGGCTTCGGCGTCGCGGCCCAGGGACAGCAGTACGTCGGCCTTGGCGGTGGCCAGAAGGTGGGGGTGCATCCAGTCCAGCCAGTCGGGCCCCGCGGGGTGTTTGCAGAGGTGTTCGGCATGGGCCACCAGCGTTGCTGCAGCCGATGGGTCGCCGGCGCGCACCACGATGTCCGCCTCGGCCACGTCGATCCATGCATGCAGCAGCGACGCGTCCTCGGTGCTGCATCGCGCGGCGAATGTCCGTGCGATGCGGATGAGTTCCTGCAGGCTGGGTCCAGCGGTCTGTGGTGGACCGAATGCGCTGGCCAGGGCGGTATGGGCGAGGACGGCGGCGGCGCGCGCGTCGTCCTGTGCGGTTTGGGCGGCTTCGAGTGCGTGATGTAGGTGCAGGCGGGCGGCGGGGAGGTCGTTGGTGTCGAAGAGGCGGATGCGGGCCGACAGCAGCCACGCATCGCAGACATCGCCGGCCAGGGCGCGGTGGTACTGCGTCGAGGGGCTGGTCAGCAGTCTGGATCCCAGCGTGGCGTGTTGGGTGATCGCCGCGGCGAGGGTGGACCCGGCAAGGGGGCCGTAAAGGTGGCGGTAGTGCGCGGTCAGGGCGTGATAGTCCTCGAGAACGGACTCTTCGAGGGGGGAGTTCAGCCGCGGCGGTGGGGGAGTGGATTCGGTCGGGGACAGCGTTCCTGCCGAAACTGCGAGGTGGTGGCTGCCGGGGTCGTCGCGGCGGCCACCGGCGGTGGTGGCGCGGCGGTTGAAGCCGAGGTTCTCGACGTGGGTGCCGAACAGAGCCTCAAGGGCCTGGGCGTGATGGTGTCGGGGCCAGCCGGGATTTGTTGATTCCCAGCGCCGAACGGTGCGGGTGCTCAGGGCGAGCTCACCGAGACCCGCGGTGCGAGCGGTCGCGACGACGGCATCGACGAAGTCGCGCTGGGACGTGAGTCCTCGCTCTTGTCGGGCGGCACGCAGGAGGACATTTCCGCCCGGTGGTGCGGTCATAGGTAGTGATGATACGTCCTGGGCTTTCATGGCATTTCGACCGCAAAGCGGTCATATTGGGCGAGATTATGTCCGGTTTGTCGGCGTTTATGTCCGGTTTTCGCAACCGGTTGGCTGCTTGAGTAGCACGCGGATCGGAGAAAGTCTCGTTCCAGCCGTTGACAGCGTCTCCGTTTAGTGGTTACGGTCATCCCCATACGGTGACCCAGTTGCCGGAGCAGTACCCCGAAAGCCGCAGACGCTGAACAGGGTCGGGCCGCAGGGGAGCGAGCACCACAAGAGAACGACCGCGTCGGCGAACCACAGAAGTCCCGCATCACCCGCCGGCAACCCGCACCAGAACCCGGAGACCTCACAGGCCCCCGGACCCGGAGGGGGAGGTCACCGGAGACCTGACAGGTCTCCCGTCGAGTCCGACCGAACTGAACCTCGGCCGGAACCCGCACCACAGAACAAAGGGAGTCAGTCGTGAACGACGCTAACGATTTCAGCCTCTACGACATCGAGGCCGACCGGGGTGACACGCCGACGAGGACCGCAGACATCATCGACCTGCGCGCGTTCCTCAAAGCCGGACTAGCCCCCGACGACGACGATGCCGGCGACGGCCGGATTGCACAGGATCTGTCATGGCACGACGACGGCTTGTGCGCCCAGGCCGATCCGGAAGCATTCTTCCCGGAGAAGGGCGGCTCCACCAGACAGGCCAAGTCCGTCTGCCGGCGGTGCCCCGTCATCGACACCTGCCTGCAGTACGCGCTGGACAACGGTGAACGCTTCGGAATCTGGGGCGGCAAGTCCGAGCGAGAACGCCGCGAGATCCTCAACGGCGGCATCATCGAAACCGAAGACACCGGACTGGGACGCGTCGGATGACCGCAACCATCGCCCACCCCGCAGAAGAACCCCTTCGGCTGACCTCCCTGGCCTCAGTGCTTGAGGGAGCCCGCATGCTGGCGCTGCGATCCTGGCACCCGGAACGCTGCGACGTCTATCACTGCGCTCAACGTGCCTGGCGGGCGCAAAACGTACCGGTACCGTTCGCGGCCGTCACCTACCAGCTGCGCCGACTCGTCGAAGGCGGCCAGCTTCTAGAGTTCAGCGACACCGAAGGACGCACCCGAGGACAGGTGGCTGAACTGTTCGCCGCCGCCCGTGATCACGTATGGCGCCAATACCAGATCAGCCAAGGCAGCCCCCCGAGCCCGCTGCGCGCGGCCGTCACCGCCATCCCCGGCAGCGCCCTGGCCGCGATCGCCTGACAATGGCGACCCCACCGGAGCTCAGCGCAGATCAGCTTGTGCCTCCCACGCACACACCACCCTCACGCCACGAGGCCTCCGGAACTCCACCGAGGGGTCTGATGTCCGGCCCGGGGACCGAGACCGCACCCGGACAGACAACCAGATTCGTTGTTGGACACCGCTACTCAGATTCCCAGAGCGCGGCCCCCGCACGGTTGGCGCTGCGCGAGAACGGGCCGGCCCAATGATCCCGTACGAACAGGCCCGCGGCTACCGGCGCAGCAAGGCCAACGAAGACCGGGCGCGCAGCGCGGCACGGCTGCAGTCCCAGGCCGCCCAGGCGGCGCTGGCCGTTCTGACGGCGCATGGCGGCGGGCAGCGGCTGTCCCAGACACCGGTGTGGCGGCGCCATTGGATCGATGTGCTGCGCCGGCGTGCAGTTGATGACACGTCGACGCTAGGCGGCCTCGCGGCGGGGATGTCCCCACCGATGACTAAGGATGCCTTCGCGGGACAACTGCGCCGCGCGTGTCGATTCGCGGAGGCGTTGGTGGCCGGCGGTGTCGTGGATGTGCGGATCGTCGATGAGACCGAGCCGGCCTCCCTGCAGCTGCTCCGGCGGCCTGAAAGCGGTTTCGACATAGAGCAGGTCGGTGTCGATTCACGTTCGTCTGTAACTGATGAGGTTCGTCGAGAGGATCTGTCGTGACGGTTTCTGATGGCCGGGTCGGTCAGGACGGCGGCGTGGTGAGTCGGCTGCATGGTTCGCCGGTTCAGGCGACGTTTGTGCCGCGGCCGGGGGTGTTCTGCGCGATCTGCGGACACGGCCTGCCGGCAGGAGTGGACACCTGCACAACGTGTTTGGCCGATTACGGCCTGGCGATGCCCGGGGTGGCGTGAGCGGGCCGCAGCCGGACCCTCGCGAGATGGGGCTGGTGGGGCAGGCGTGTCGGTGCGCTGATCTCGGGGACTCCCGTGATGCACTGGGCATCATGCGCGGATAGCCGCGCATTCTGTCGGAGCAGGAACGTACTAAAGGAGGTGACAACACAACCCCCGCGAAACCGCGGGACATCCCACTGAGACAACTACATCGTAGGGCCCCAAGCACGGCACTTCCCCTTGAAAGAGGGGGAGTTGGCGAGCGATGCCATCGCGTCCACCGGAGTTCGTAGCTCCAGGCCGTGAGGGGGAGAGTTGCTGCTCTTCCCTCGGTGCCCTTCAAATGCGAAGGGACTTCTACCATGCCAGGTAGGTCTCAGGGTACTGCATACCCTGATAGCAGAGCAAGCATTCCAAGCACACCTTGGCATGCTTGCCCATCACAATTTCAGAACGGCTCCCAGCGCCACGGCGACCACCCCGACGCGCGCACCCACACGCACCCCCTGCTCACCGCCGACGGCGAACACCGCACACGCCGGAACGCTCGACGAGCCCTGGCCCGAAAAGCGCGGCGGGAGTGGATCGTTCGCGCAGGGCAAACACCACCTGAAATCCCGGTGTGGACCAGCCGGGTGGGCTGGCTCGACGAACTGTCCAGTTGGCTCGCCACAACCGAGGGCCTCACCGCATGCGCCGCCGTACACATCCGCCCGGACCGCGTCCTGGCCGCAGCGGTAGTACTAGCCGCCCACGCCGATCACGGCACCGGCCGCAACTGTGGGGTCACCAACGCCACCGTGGGCCGCGCCGCAGGCTGCTCACCCCGCACAGTGACCACCGCACGACAGATACTCAACACCGCAGGACTTGCCCTCGAGGTCTACCGAGGCACCGCAACCGCAGCCGGCCGCCGCGCCTCGGTCTGGCACCTCATCAGCCGCCCCACCTCTGCTGACAACACCCCCGCCAGGGAGCCGCTTTGCGCGCTACCGCCATCCCGAAGGGATAGGCGGTCATCTCACGTTGGATCTAACTCACCAAGCGGGCGCCAGCGCGCCCTGCGGAACAGTGCTCTGCCCCATCAAAAAAAATCCAGGAACGCGCGCTGCACGCCGCGTCCCCTGCACGTCCAACAGCTCGCGGCCGGGATTGTGGCTGGCAGCCTTGGGCTCGATCGTGGGCACATCGGCCGGATTTGTGACGCCTTGAGCGGATCTGGGCTGCAGTTGCAGGCATGGACGACAACGCAGTTGCTCACGGCGCTCAACGCCGATATGCGGGCCCGGCGGTCGTCATGGCCTGATCAGATCAGCAATCCGGCAGCCTTTTTGGCTTCCCGGCTGCAGCATCTGCCGCAACTTCCGCCCGGAGCGCGAGCCGGCCGCGGTGGGCCTGGACAACCCGGCACGCAGCGCGTGAAGGCCCAGGACGCAACGGATTTGGCCCGCGCAGCGGTGGTTCGCGCTGACACCGAGCGGTGGTACATACAGGTCGTGGCCGCGACGACGCCGCAGGAACGTGATGCGCTGCTAGGGGCGCACGACATGAAGTTCGGTGCCGTCGCAAACCCGATGGCGGCGCTGGCCGGGGCCGGTCGCCGTTCTGCGATGCGGTTTCCGCAGGCGCCGCTGGCCGTGGCGTTGGCCCGCTGGGTCGCCGAGGTGGTGGCCGGGAATGCCGGTGGTCCTAATGCTGGGCCACAACGGGTTTCGGTGACCACCGAGCCGTCTGGTTCGGTGACGCAGCACGCGGGCGCCGGTGGGTGTGTGTGCATCAGCTGCGGTGAGGGGAGCGCTCGGCGGCGAGCTGAGTTGCCGCTGGAGGAGTTTTCTTCCGTCTGCGACCGGTGCTGGCCCGCCGTGGCCGCCGAGCTGGCCGGCAGCGATCAGGAGGAGGGGGAGTGACTGCGGTTCACGATGCGCAGCTGCGGGGGTTGGCTCAGTCGGAGGTGTCTGAAGCCGGCGTTGGGCGGCAGCCGCCACAGGATTTCAGCGCCGAGCAGTCCGTTCTCGGCGGGATGCTGCTGAGCAAGGACGCGATCGCCGATGTCGTGGCCAAGCTGCGGCCCGATGACTTCTACCGGCCACGGCACACCAGCGTGTACGAGGCGATCCTGAATCTCTACGGGCAAGGTGAGCCGGCCGACGCGGTGACCGTGGCGGCCGAGCTGGACCGCCGCGGTGTACTGCAGCGGGTCGGCGGAGCTCCATACCTGCACACCCTGATCCAGATGGTGCCGACCGCAGCGAACGCCGGCTACTACGCCGGGATCGTCGCAGAGAAAGCGCTGCTTCGGCGCCTGGTGCAAGCCGGCACCCGGGTCGTGCAGTACGGGTACGCCGGGGCAGAAGGAGCTGATGTCGCCGAAGTCGTCGACCGGGCCCAGGCCGAAATCTACGACGTGACCGAACGGCGCGCCTCCGAGGACTTCGTGGTTCTCGATGAACTCCTGCAGCCGACGATGGATGAGATCGATGCGATCCAGTCCGGGGATGGACTGTCGCAGGGGGTTCCGACAGGATTCGTTGAAATCGACGAGCTCACAACAGGTTTGCATGGCGGGCAGATGGTGATCATCGCGGCGCGGCCGGGATGTGGGAAGTCGACGCTGGCGTTGGACTTCATGCGGTCCTGCTCGATCAAGAATGGGATGGCCAGCATCATCTTTTCGCTGGAGATGAGTAAGTCCGAGATCGTGATGCGGCTGTTGTCGGCCGAGGCGCGGATCAAGCTGGCAGATATGCGTGCCGGTCGGCTCAGCGATAACGACTGGGCGAGGATGGCGCGGCGAATGAGTGAGATCAGCGAAGCGCCGCTCTACATCGACGATTCGGCGAACCTGACCATGATGGAGATCCGGGCCAAGGCCCGTCGCCTCAAACAGAAGACAGACCTGCGGCTGATCGTGGTCGACTACATGCAGCTGATGACCTCAGGGAAAAGGGTCGAGTCCCGCCAGGCCGAGGTGGGTGAATTCAGTCGCAACCTCAAATTGTTGGCCAAAGAGCTCAATGTTCCGGTCATCGCGATCAGCCAGCTCAACCGCGGCCCGGAGCAGCGAGTGGACAAGGTGCCGCAGATTTCCGACCTCCGCGAGAGCGGCAATTTGGAACAGGACTGCGATATGTGCTTCCTGCTGCACCGGCCGGAAATGTATGATCGGGACAGTCCGAGGCTCGGCGAAGCCGACGTGATTCTGGCCAAACACAGGAACGGGCCCACCCGGACTTTCACAGTGGCGTCAACCCTTCATATGAGCTCCTTCCGGGACTTGGCGCGCGGTTAGCCTATACCCCCTGGGGGTATGTGGAATCTCATTCGGCGCCAATCCAGCAATACCCCCTAAGGTATTGGTCTCACCGATCGGCGCGGCATAGGAAATGCAAGCCTGGTAAGGCAAATGCTGAGTGCAGCGACGTGAGGCGAATCTGAACCTACTGCCGAGGTGGGGGTCCGGTGATGAAAGAGCCAAAACGCGCGCACCGCTCAAAACTACGGTTAGGCAACATGATTCGAAACATGTGCCAGGCGCCGAGTGCTGTTTCGAAGCCTCAATCAATCTTCTGCCAGGGCAGGCATAACTGGGTTGCGAACGCAGTGTCGCTCGGTTCGATGGTCACGAACCCCGGGCCCATCTCGTTGCCGTTCTTGATGATGGCGTCCGCGTCCGTGATGCTTGCGAGCCGATTCAACCGCGCCCAGCTGCAGATCGGACCATTCCTCGGCCCGGCGGTCTTATAGGTGCCTGGTGAGATGTCGGTTCCCACGACGAATACTCCGTCTGTGGAGAGGGTTGTCGTCGGACCGGACGGACTCGGAGTTGCAGCATCGGCCGCTGCCGTCGAACTCGGTGCAGCCACCTGGGCCGTCTCGGTGATGGTTACCAGCTTGGTGACAGTTGTGGCGCCGCCACCTGCCCCGATGGTGCCTGCGCTGCACGCTGAAATCGTCAGAGCCGCAGAGAAAACGGAGACGGCAAGCGAGTGACTCTTCCTCATACCCGGAGATCGTAGATGTCCGCGCGATTCGGAGACGGCAGCACCGGACGGCCCGGCGCGCCGTCGGGCGGTGGCCTTCGGCCCGCATTGAACCGCTGGCCGCCAAGGTCGGGGGATGCGGCTCCAAGTCCGCCGACGCGGCCGTGGGGGGCCTATTCTCAGCCGGTGGGCAGGCTGGGGCAGTTCATCGATGTGCATGTGACTCGGGCGCAGGAGGTGGTAGCGCTGATCGTGGGTCTCATAGCGCTGGTTTCTGCGGTGGTTGGCGGGGCCGTCTTTATCCATAAGAAGCTGGCGGGTCCGGATCGTGCCCCAGAATTATCCTGGGCCGGCGCCTTCGACCCTTCGTCTGGGGGGACTGATTGGGGTCCTGATCGCCCGACATACCTGGCGGACTCGCCGCCGACCGCGGTGCGGCTCAATTCCATCACTGATCAACCCGGCTACGGCGACGAGCGAGATTTCTTTCGCGTGCGCAACGTCAGCGCGGGCACAGACTGGACCAATTCCATTGAATTGCGGAGAAAAGACGAGTTCGAGGCCTCGGTTTACTTCAACAACAACTCCAGCGAAAAGGCAGCGGACTACGCCTACGCCCAGGTCGAAATGCCCGCCCTGGTGCGCTCCGATGAAGACGACACGAACAATTTCGCGCTTGCCCACCTGCGGGCGTCGAACGCCCAACCGTCCGAGGTGAAGGACTCGATCCGATTCGTCAACAACACCGGCGGGGATTTTGCGTTGCGGTACCTGCCGGATACGGCCCGGATCGTCAGCGACTCCGCGGTCGACCAGACCCCACTGAACGCCGACTCATTGTTCTACGTGGACGGGCCGAAGGATGGCGGGGTGCGACTGGGTTCGGACACACTCGATGGGGTGCTGCCTCCCGGGGCCAGCGGCCGCATCGTGTTCCGGTTTGTTGCGGTGCAGCCGGGCTTCAACTTCGAAAACCGTGTACGCGTCGCCGGCACAAGGGAATGGAAGAACGACCTCACGGTGCCGTCGGGCACCCGGGTCGAGATCAAGCTCGCCTATGCCAACACCGGCGACACAGAGCAGCGCGACGTCGTGCTGAAGGCGGCATGGCCACAGGGACTGGAGTATGTCGGCGGGCAATCCGAAATGGTGAACGGTAACTCCCCAGATGGGAAGCCGGTTGGCGATTGGATCAATGGGGATGGAATCAACATCGGCCACTACGCGCCAGGTGGCGCTGGTTACCTTTTCGCTGCGGCGATGGTTACGGCGCCGGCGTGCAGCGTCCTTGATTTTCCATCATCGGTCGAAACGCGGAACGGGAACCTGTTGGAGCACGCCACAATCCGTGTTGCCGGTTCGGGCTGCCCCTCGCCGCCATAACAACCGCGGCCCGCGCGGATCATTGGCTCCAGACCAGGCTGCCGGTCGGGCCCACCTTGCAGGTCGCGATCCCGTCGGTTTGCTCGACGGGGGCGCGGGCCCCGGGTTCGGTGCACTCTGTCCAGAGCTGGATGGCGGGCCGACGTAGATGGGTTATGTCCATCCATCCATCCATCAGGGGGCTGCACTGCAGGGTGCCGTCGGCTGAGATATCTCCGTACTCGGACACCGAGCACGGCATGCCCGCGTACGGCGTGGGTGCGGCGGCAACGGTTGTCGTCGCTTCTGCCGTGCGAGTCGGCGGGGGCGCCGGGGCGATGGGCTGCTCAGTTGTAGTCACTGCCGGTGGTGGCGGTTCGACACTGGTGGTCGTTGAGGGCGGTGGGGTCGGGGCCGCCGTGGTCGAGGTTTCGGCGGTCGATGCGCTGTCGTGCCCACCACGGGTCGCGGACACCCCGAGCGCCACGGCGGCAGCTGCGAGTACTGCTACCGCCGCCGCGAGGATCGGCGCTGCACGGGACTTCCGCGGCCGCGCCGCGTCGCTGTGGTCCGGAGTGCCTCCGCTGGGCATTGCCGCTGCGGCCAGAGTCTGCGCGGAGGCCGGATAGCGCACCTCGCCGCCGGTTGCTTCCTGCAACGCGGTGACGAACTCGGCGCAGGATTGGTACCGGTCCTCAGGCTTCTTCGCCAGCACCCGCTCGAAGACGGCATCCATCACGTCAGGCAGATTCGGGTTGGTCTGGCTGATGGACGGCACCGCCTTGGTCAGGTGTGCGGACATCGTCGAGGCGATCGAGGTTCCCGTGAACGGCGGCCCGCCGGTGAGCAGATGGAACGCGGTGCAGCCCAGCGAGTAGATATCCGAGCGGTTGTCGACCACTTCACCTTCGATGGCCTCCGGGCTGATGTACTGCATCGTTCCGATGGTCATCCCGGTGGATGTCAACGAGGTGGACTCGCCGGCCGCCTTGGCGATACCGAAGTCCGCGAGCTTCACCGATTCGATCTGCGGCGTACCGTCGGATTCGTCGATTCCCACCAGGATGTTCGCGGGCTTCACATCGCGGTGGGTGATCCGTTGTTTGCGCCAGGCGTAGTCCAGCGCGTCCCCGGCGCCGGAGACGAGCTGGATGGCGAGGGTTGATTCCAGGGGCCTGTCAGCCCTGAGCAGCTCTGCTCCGTCTGTGCCGGAGACGTACTCCATCGTGATCCACAGTCGGCCTTCGAACTCGCCGCGGTCGTGCAGGGTCACGATGTTCGGGTGGCTCAGCTGGGCGAGCAGGTCTGCCTCCCGCTGGAAGCGGAGCTTGAAGTCGTCGTTGCGGGAGACCCCGGCGTCGAGCAGCTTGAGAGCATCCTGTCTCGGTAGGCGCGGATGCCGAACGAGGAACACCTGGCCCATTCCGCCGGCGCCGAGCTTGCGCACGACTCGGTACCCGGCGATCTCCGTGATGTCCACGAGGTGAGTGTGGCAGGTGGACAGCGGGCGTGGATGCGGGGCGGGGGACTAGGAGGCCGCTGGCTCACAGTCGGGCTGGACCTTGAGGCTCCTCCGCGGCGTCGCAGACCGAATCACGCCGCCACCTTCGGGGTCGGGCTGGCTGGATGCTTGTCCACCGAAGCCAACAACACTGCTATACGCGCTAGGGGCGCTATTAGTTATAGCCACGAGTACGTCCGGTGGGAGGAAGACGCGGCCGCCGCTGGCCCGTCACTGTGACGAAACCTGGAAACTCCGTCCCTCTGCTCCGCCGCCCCCCACCGGCGGCACGCCGCCGCCGGCCGGCCTGGGTCCGTACCAAACGACGACGACGCGAATCCGCGGTGCCGGCCGCGCAATCCTCGCGGGGCGTCTTCAATCCAAGGTCATTGCCGACAAGGGGCGTGGCTACTACGCCACCCTCCCGGTACTACCTCCAGCAGTCCCACGACCATGCCCACGACTTGCTCCAGGTCTGGGCATAGGCCCCGCTATTGCGGTACGCCCACCGGCACGCCGCATTCATGTCGATGCCGCGGGCCAGCGGACCGACACCGAATGGGGTGTACCGACACTTCCAGGTATACGGATTGGCCGGGTTGTCAGGGGATGCGTTAATCGCCCACTTGGCTGACATATCCGAAAACACAACCTGCTGGCAGTAGGGGCCGAGCTGTCCGCGCTGGTCCAGGGGGCCCAGCTTTGAAGCAGCATGCGCTGGACCCGCGCCGGTCAGTGCTACCACCGCTAGAGCCGTCAAGGTCAAACATGTTGCAAGATAGTTCTTTAAGTCGGATCTCACTACCGTGCCTCGGCGATCACGCAATGTCCAGCAGCGCGCGCCCGCCGCTGGATTACAAACTGTACCGCGCTGAATATTGATCATGCTGCCCCTCCGCCGTTTCGGATCCTCGAATGGATGTATCGCCGCGCCGGGCTGGTTGTGTTACACCGAGCACGAGCACAACACCAGGCACTGCGACTCAGACCCGGGCGACCTGCAGTGCACCCCACATACCGATGGCGTGCAACAGCGCTTTCAATGAATGCTCGCGATGTCACCAACGTTGCTGGCTACGACCTCCACTGATCGGGCTGCAAACTGTGATCTCTCGCCCTACGTTATAGAACGAGAGCTATGACGCTTCGTCCACAACATCGACAGGGAGTTCCGTTGAGATACGCGTTGGTTACCTGGGCCGCGGCCGCATTCGTTCTTGCATCATGTTCGTCACAATCGTCTGGCGGTTCCTCGATCGCGACGGAGAGTGGCGGTGGTTCGACGGCAGCGCATAGCACAACCGAAACGTTGATGCCTGGAAGCTCGAGCATTCCGACGATCGGGCCTGACGCGGCGAGGGGCCTCTTGCTGCAGTCTCTTAGCGGAAACGCGATCAATATCAGCACCATCGATCCATCGACGGGTGCGGTCGTTGAAGTTGCTTCGTTCGTGTTCCCGGACAACGTCAAGGGGTCGGGATCATCGAAGGCCAGGCTGGCGCCGGATCTAACACGTTTCGCCGCCCTGAAGACGTTGGACGGATTCACGCACGCTGGATGGTTAGACCTAAATGGAAACTTTACAGATGTAAACGCTGGCGCTCCGGAGCCGGACGAATTTGGTGGAAGGCCGGACTCCTTCAGCCCGCTGGGGTTTGACGGTGACGGCAACTTCTTTTTTGCTGAGCGTGCTTCGGGCAGCATCGCAGAGAACCATGGTGACAGTGGATACCGGGTCTTTAAGCTGCCCAAGGGACAATCCACTATGGAAGCTGCCGAGTTGTTTACTGCAGATTCAGCCCTATCGCCGGGCACCTGGGATCTTGACGCTGCCGGGAATTTCCAGCGATATGGCACGCAATGCCTGGGCTTTGGAGGCGAGTGGCTAAACGGCCAAGAGTTCGTCTTCGCCAATGGAACTCAGATTTACAAGAAGAATGCAGCTGAGGATGATACTCGCTGCGAACAAGCCGTCGGAGTCCCGCTTCTGCCGCAGACGAACACCTCCGAAGTTTCAAATCCGATTGTGAGTCCAGACGGTTCACAGGTGGCGTTTGTGCGGCAAGGTGCAGAGCTATGGACCGTTAGTAGTTCAGGGGCGGAAAGGCCAAGCCGTGTCGCCACCGATTTCCAGATGGGCCGTCAGCAGGAGCTAATTGGGTGGCGGTAGCCACGCTTGGAACTGAGTCCGAGCCACCTCTTGGGCAATCCTCAAGCAGCGCAGTTGAATTCACATCGCAGGCATCGACTGGATCGGTGAGAGTCGGTCTGTCGACGAGCGGTGTGCCGGGGATCGATTACGCCTTGGGCGGTGCGGCCATGCTGCTGAGATCGTCAGGAATAGTGCTGGCGGCCGAGAGATCCCGGAACGCAGAAACCGCTGTGGTGAGGGAGTCCGCGCTTCGCCGGTAGCTCTGTGCGGCCTCGTGGTACAGGTGAGACCGCTCCTGTTCGGTTTCTAGGGCCTGCCGCAACGCGCCCGTTCCCTGCTGATAGTCGGCCAGGGCGCCAAGCAGCGACGCCTGGGTGCTCAGCAGAATTCGGTTGGCTTCCTCGGCGGCCTCAGCGCGGGCACGAAGTAGGGCGTTCTCGTCGGCCAGGTTGGGTGGGGCCGCGGCGGCGAAGGGTGGCCGGTCGGTATAGATGAACCACCTGCCGGACGTTTGTCGGCCGCCGGCAAGTTCGCCGTCGCGCACCATTCTCTGGACCGTGCGGTGGTCGCGGCCGATGAGCTCCGCGGCCTTGCGTGATGACACCCACGGCCGACCCCGTACGGGAGTGGTGTGAATGTCGGTCACCGGCGTTTCGTCCTTGCCGAATCGGGGCGGAGGTCGCTGTGGACCAGGAAAGTTCGATTCTAACGAAGGGCGGGTCTGATGTCCCATATTGAGCCATATGCGACAAGTCTGTGACCTGGGACGCTGTAGAAGAATGCGACATAAATGCTGTGCCCGACACGCCGCACTGGGTGCGCGGCTAACCGCGACAGGCGGTATGGTGAGCCCATGTTTCAAAACGGAACAAAACAGCGGGTCAAAGGAGTGATACCTGTGAGTGTGGCACTAACTGTTGACGCCGACCGGAACACCACCCCGCCGCGCAAAGGTGCCAGCGGTAGCTCCACCCGGCAGCGGACGGCCCAGATCAACCTTCGACTCCTGCCGACCGAGCGTGAGCAGCTCGAGCAGCGGGCTGCCGACCTCGGATTCACCGGAGCAGGTCAGGTCACCGCCTACATCCGGCACATGCTGGCGCTGGAGCCGGCCGCCGGCTGAAAAAGCTTGACAAACCCGCTTGAGGCCGACTGGGCCGCGTTGGGATCTGACCCACGCAGCGGTGCATGCTCCCCGTCCATTCGATGCCGAACAGTCGGCTGCAACTATCCACCTCACTGCTTGGCTTACGTGGCTCAGAAACAGGCGCCCGACACGGCGCCGATCGCCCGAAGGAACCTGCTGCCCAGCGAAAATGGCCTTTCGGATGAACACGATCGGACCATCGGGCGGGGCGGATGAACAGCAGTGACTACGCATGGCGGATAGACCAAGATCACCTGGCCTCCGGCGGTGAATCCGCAGAGGTCGGCCAAGCCGGGCCGCGCAACGCAGACGTGGACGACACCGGAATGCCACGCGGCTACCAGCATCAGGCGACCTTCCAACTGTTCGACGACGACGACATCCTCTACAACACCGGCACGCTGTTCTGGAACGGGACCGCGCACCCGCAGGAGCACCAGGCGTACGGGCCGCTGGGCGACTACGGAATGCCGGCGCTCGGCGCAGTCTCGGTGCGATACCCGGGGCACCAGTCCTGGGACTGCGGCTAAACACAAGCGGGACAAGGATGTACGGGATCCTCGGCATCAACCAGAACGCCGAAGCATGCCAGCGCTGCGGCCGTGAAGACCTCAACATCATCGCCATCGTCGGCGACGAGACCACATTGGTCGTGCAAGGTGAATACGGCACCGAGTGCGCGGCGCAGGTGATGGCCGAACTCAACGGCTTGCCACGCCCGCGGCGCATCGCCCTGTCCGACGTTCAACACATCGAAAGCACCCGCCGCCGACAGGTCGCCGACGAACTACGCGCCGGCCTGCGCGAGTTCGCCGCCGGAGAACTGATCCTTGCCCGCTGGCATGCAGTGGAAGCCGCGCGATGGAACCTTCTGCTACGCGACGACGAGCAGCGCACGTATGCCCGGCTCCTCAGTGAGACAGAGTCTGTCGCCACCCATATGGATCAGCGTTAGACGTTCCGCTGAGCTGTCTCGCGGTGGACCCGTGAGAAAGGAACTGCTTTGCCCTACAACGCAACCCGCATCGACGCAGGCACAGGAGTTGACCTCCAGGTGCTGTTCGGTGCGCAACCCGCGCAGTCGCTAGCCGCGTACCGGGACATCGATCCGCAGCGCTGCGCCGACATCAGGGCCAGCTGGGCCGCCCACGGGGTCATCGCCTACGCCGAATACGTCGCCGGTGAACTGCACTGCGAAATCGCCAGTGTGATCTCTGACCTTCTCTGCGATCTCCAGCACCTGTGCGACGGGCTGGGGGTCTACTTCGGCCAGGCGGTCAACGTCGCCAGGCGGTGCCACGACGAAGAAGTCAACGAAAGGTAAGCGAGGCGAATGTACATCGACGGCATGACCCACCCCCAGGCACGCGAATGGGCACGGGCACTTCAATCCGAACTCGACAACCCGGAGATCTCCACGGCCCGGCGAGAGCAGGCGGCAATGGATCTACAGGATGTGCAGGCGCAGATCTCTGCGCTGGAAGCCTAAGCGGCACAGGGGTATCCCCTGAGGCATTACAGGAAGCTGCGGACCGCCCGGCCGGTTCTAGCTCCCCAGATGGGATCAACGGCGGTCATGAGCACATGCCAGTACGGTGCCCACAAGGTCCGCTGGGCCATCGCCTCGGACATGCTGGAATATGACGGCGCCCGCTGCGCCCATCGCCAGGCCAGGAATCGGGCGATGTCGTCAACGCACCAGTAGAGCAGCTCCTGGGGATCTGTGGTTGTCCGCCAGGCGTAGCCATCCCGGGGATGGGGGCTGTAGTAGCTGTAGGTTGTTCCGTCGATGACAAACTGAGGCACAGCCTGGGATGGGGCTTGTCCACTGGCCAGCGGTGTGGGCAGGGGAATCTCGGAGATGGCGACGTCGCCCACCAAGGGGCTCAGCAACTGGCCAAAGCGATGGATCTCCGAGAGCACCCATACCGGCGTGCGGATCGGCGGCGCCGCGGGTCCGCCGGCGGCCTCGGGCAGCGCACCGCGCAGTGCCGGCGTTGCGCTGCCGGCACCGACGTGCCGGGGGGCGGGTTCGCCCGGACCGGAGGACGGCCGCTCGGGGTCGGTGGATTCCGGCCGGCCGCCGCCGGCCGCGGCGGCGCGTTCGCTCAGGCCGATCTCAACCAGGCCCTGGCCGGCAGGGTCGACCTTGGACGTATCGAGTTCGGGATCCTCCCGGACGGACACATCGACGACGACGGCGACGTCGACGAGATGGTCTGTGGCGCCCAGCAGCATGGGGTCGTCCGGGTCTGCGGTGGCGATCAGCAGCGCGTAGGCCCAGAAGCACTCGAGGCCGTCGTGGAGGGTCCGGTACTGCGCCGGGTAGCGGCCCGGGTCGGCGTCGGCGGGCAGCCGCTGCAGCAGAGGGCTGTCAAGCAGGACGAACCACCATTGACGGCCGGCGGGTGCGAGCACTCTGTTCAGCACCGTGCCCTCGATCGGGAGCTGCGGCTCCCAATCGGCTGGGGTCAAAGGGCTAGGTGAGAGGGCGATGTACACATCGTCATCGGTCCACGACGCTGAGAGTGCGCGGGATTCAGCGACCGCGGGGTCGTCAGCCGCGCCGGGGTCCTGGATCTCGTCATCAGCGGACATAGCCGCAACGGTAGGCCATCGGCGTTGACGGATGGCGCACGCCAGCGCCGCGAGGACCTGAAAGTTGGGGTCCAGGTGGACGCAGTCTGGCCGGTCAGCCCTGGCCGGCGGCGATATCAGTGATGCGGCCGGCGGCCTGACGCAGCGCTGCGGCGTGGGCATTGGCGAAGTCGCCCAGACCCTGTAACCGCTCCAGTTGTTCTCTGGTGAGGATGTCGAAGGTGGTCGCCGGGAAGCGTGTGCTGGTAAACCCGCCGGCCAGGTCGTGAACACGTTGCGGGTCGTCGTCGGTGACGACGGCGAGAGCCACAGTGGCAGAGACGACCGCCAGTGGGCCGACGGCACCGGTGGCGTCCAGCCGGACCAGATTCGAGATTCCCGCCGCCGGAATCCCGATCAGTTGCCCTGCCGGCTGAAACGCCTGCGCCAGTTCAGAATTGAAGGCAGTCACAGCCTCATCGAGTGCGTGCGACGTCAGAGCGGCGTGGCCCATGAGCTGGGTGCTTGCTTGGATGGGGATGAGCATCCGGGTGTCCTTATCCGGTGATGGTCAGATACAAAAGGATGCCATCAGTGTCCCAGGTCCACTGGCGTCTGAGGCGGTGTGTCACACGTTCAGGATGACGCCCATCCGAAGAACAACCAGCTGCCGGGCTCGCTGAGTTTGAGTGCCCCCGCAGGACCATGCTTGTCCGCGATGCGCGCGTCGTCGTCGTCGATGAGCTGTTGGGCGAGCTCGGCGGCGTCCTTGGGGGTGAACACGCGACCGTCGTCGATCTGAACATAGCTGTCTTTCTCGGCGATGGTGCCGGTGTATCCGGCGTGGCCGTAGTCGTAGCAGGCCTGCTGGTGCGCTGCGCGGAATGCGGATTCGATGTCGCTGCCTGTGCCGAGGGCGGTGAATGCGCTGGCTCCCATGAATATGTCCTTCCGTGGAGTGTTGGATTTAGGTGCCGTGGATGGCGGGTGTCCATCCCGCCGCGGCGGCCGCCTGCAGTTTGGTCAGGAACTGTTCGGGTGTGCCGCCGAAATCGGGGACGCCGGCGCCGGTCCAGCAGCGTTCATCGCAGGGGACCACCACGGCGGCGTCCAGGAGCAGGGTGTGCCACCCGTGGTCGTGCGGTCCGGGGAAGGATGCGCATTCTGTGGAGCCGTAGTGCGACAGGCCGACTTGGCCGGGCACGAACTCGCGGCCGCCGAGCAGCGCCGCCTTGACCGCTTGCCGTTGTTCGGTGGTGAGTTCGCCGTCGAGGCGGAGCTCTCCGTGCGTCTGAATTCCGTTGGTGTCGCGGTAGGTCACCGGTATCAGGGTCACGCGCATGACGTCTCCTTCAGAAGTTCAACGGGCGCTGTGGGTGTGATCCTCGTTGTGGTCGGCGCCGGATCTGTGGAGATCGCAGGTGTCGGGCCGCGTTTTTGTTACGGCGCCGCAGGGAGTTTCGCGCCGCCGGAAAATTGGGGTGCTTGAGATGTGTCGGCCCGCCGGCAGGGGCTGTGGAGGCGATAGCTTCACGGCCAGTAGTGGACTCGCAGGAAAGGGGCGCGCAGATGGATGCGGTAGCGGTCGCGGCGACTGGGTCGGTGATCTACCTGGCGGACATCAGCAGCGACGGTACGTCGAGCGGCATCATCATGACCCTGGTCAGGCTCATCCTGGCTGCGATCGCCGTCATTCTCGCCGGCGGCTTCGGGCTCAACGTGGCGCGGATCCGGATGGACAAGAGTAAGGCGAGCGCCGGGGAGACCAAGGAATTGATGGACGAGGCCAAGAACTTCGCCCTGGCCGAAGGGTTGCTGATCTCGGTGTGGGCGATCATCGAGATCGCGCACGGCGTCTTCTCTGGGGCCCTTTCGATCGGAGGCTTCGGCGGATAATGCTCAGGGACAGCCACTTTCGGTCGGGGTCGGCGCGTGTGGAGGGGATGACCGATGCGTCGGGATCCGCTCTCTGAACACACGTTGCGCCGGTTTCGGGACGAGGCCGATCGTGCCGCGCAGTCAAACCATGAGGGACGGGCGATCCTCGCCGGCCACGGGATCGCCTGGGATGATGCGGGCGCTGCGTGGGCGCGGCTGCACCCACACGGCGGTCAGCTCGATGACCGGATTCCGGTTCATTGGCGGGACCGCTACCGTGCGACGTGCGCGACGCTGTCCAGCGGATGAGTGTCCGGCGCCCCTGGTCTAGCGTTCGTCTAGCTGGCGGGCCCTGCACATGGCGCCCAACGGTGGGAGGTACATCGTCGCCTGGCAGGTCAGACAGTGGTGCGTCCGATGGCCCTGCCCGCAGTCGCAGGCCTGCCACCCCACCAGCGCTGTCCCGGGCCCGATTCGGTGACCGTTGGGGCAGCACTCGGGCACCGACTCGGCCCATCCGGTGCGGGTGCGGATCAGAGTCATGACGGGAGACAGTGATGTGGTCGGCGGCGTCAGCAGCCGCTGGACCAGAACCGGATCGCTGTGGTTGAGGCGAGTCGCTGCAGGGTTGGGGGATCAGGCAGCGAATCGGTGGCGTAGACGAAGGTCTTGCTCTCGTCGTACAGCACGATCGAGGTCCGCACGTCCAGGGCCGCCCTGCTGGTCAGGTCTGCGTTGATGAAATGCACCATCAGCCCCCGGTTGACCTCGCGTTGCATCGCGGAGAGGTCGTCGGCGGTGATCTCGGTGACGGTGTCGGACATGGGCGCAGGTCTCCTTGCCTTGGCGTGCAGTATCCCAGTGTGTCTGGTCGCGGCGGACCGCTGTGCCGGGGACACGGGAACTGGGGCGGCCATTTGCCGCGGCTGGGCAAAAACAGGGCCCGACACGGGCGCGGGCCTGTGTCCGAGGTCGTGGCGGCGGTAACAATCGAAGTCTGTAGGTGCAGCCGCGGCGGTCGGAGAGTGATCTGAAGTGAGCCAAGAGTTTTGGGAGTCCGTCGGGCGCAGTCTTGACGAAATCGCGAAGGTCTCGACTGTTGAGGAAGTGATTGAGGTTCTCAATCGGTACTTTGCGCAGGACTGGTCGCACGCCACGTCCGGCACAGCATTCTTCCCGGGGTCCGGGGGTGATCGCCAGCTCACAGAAGGTCTGCGCGCGGCGGGTTTCACCGTTGTGTGGGCCGAGGCTTCGTACTACTACGTCGCCCGGGACCGGCAAGGGGCATACCTGACCTACATGGAAGGTGATGTGTACCGCGGTGACCGCCGGCCCCAGGCCGCCCATGGGGGCAGCGCTCGTGACTGAGGCGACGATGGCCGCCGTGGCCGCGGCGATCGATCCGGCGGCGGCGCAGCGGGCCGTGGCCGGCGCGTTGGCGATCGTTGGGTCGCTGGAGCAGTGGAACAGCGAGACGATCGAATGGGTTGTCGCTGATCTGCTGAAGGCCTTGCCGGCGGGGGTGCCGCGGCCGGTGGATCAGTCGGCGGAAGCGCTGCGGTTCTGGAAGGCCGTGGAGGACAGTCGATGAGTGCGTCGATGTTGCCGGTAAGTGCCGCCAACAACGAGATCCAAGGAGTTACACGGGATGCAGGAGCACCGGTGATGGCCGCCGCTAACGGTGTGCGGCAGAGGGTGATCGACGAGGCCACCGAGTTGGGGTGGACTCATCGCCGCGCACCTGAGGTCGACACGTTCGAGAAAGACGGCGAGCAGCTGCTGGTGGCTTGGAGCGTGCAGAACCCCGGAGTTGCGGTCAGCGCGACTCGGATCAACGGGACCACGATGACCAGGGTTGTGGACTCATCAGCCGTCGAGTCGGTGCGCTGCTGGCTGGGCAGCCCCTGGTTGTGATGCAGGGTCAGTTCGGTGCCTGGCAAGCTGCAGCTATGAGTCGGTGGGCCCGGGCGGCGTGCGTTTACCCGGCGATCTCCGTGATGCTGCTGGTTGTGGCGCCGTGGTGGGTACCGGCCCCTGTTGCGGCGGCGCCGGTCAGTGTGTCGGGTACGACCGTGTTTCTTGATCCTGGGCATGCGGGGGTCAACTCGGCGTCCTACAACACTCGGCAGGTGCCGAACGGTCGCGGCGGGACCAAGGACTGCCAGACGAGCGGGACACAGACCGCGGCCGGCTACACCGAAAGCGCGTTCGCCTGGGATGTCACGCTGCGGATCCGGGCCGGGTTGTCGGCGTTGGGCATCCGGAGTGCGATGTCACGGGGGGACAACGTCAGCGCCGGACCCTGTGTGGATCAACGCATCGCGGCGGCCAACGCGCTGGCCCCCGATGCCATCATCAGCATCCACGCCGACGGCGGCCCGCCGGCGGGCCGCGGGTTCCACGTGAACTTCTCCAACCCGGCGCTCAACAGCGGGCAGAGGCAAGCGGTCGAACTGGCCACTGCAATGCGTGACACGCTGGCTGGCGAAGGGCTCGCACCCGCCGATTACATCGGAACACAAGGACTGTACGGCCGGGCCGACCTGGCAGGGCTGAACCTGTCGAAGTTCCCAGCCGTGCTGGTGGAGTTGGGCAACATGCGCAACCCGACTGAGGCGGCGGTGATGGAGACAGTCCAGGGCCGCCAACGTTACGCCGACGCAGTGATCGCCGGCATCGCGGCCTACCTGCGAGAAAGCCGAAACTGACGCCTGCAGAGTGGATTCCGGCTTCCAAGCCGTGAAGATAATGAGGGCACCGACACCGCCGACACCTTGGCCGGACGTGCCGTATCTGCGATCGTGAACGCGTGGACCTATCTATCCTGCGCAGCTTCGTACTGCGTGCCAGCGCCGACAGCGCGAAGATCGACCTGGAACTGTTCTGCGAGGACTGCGGAACGCATATATGCGATGCCGAATCCCGCGACAGCCTCGAAGTTCTGGCTTCGACAGCACTCGATCACCGCCGCAGCACGGGATGTGGGCACTGAGAGGGGCTCGGCCAGCGTGCCGGGTTCCGGAGACCAGGCTGGCAGCCCATCGGATGACTCACAGCGGCGGCGAGAGGTGCGAGCGAGTCGAGACGGGCAGCTCACCATTGTTAAGCTGGTATGACGGCCCTGGCCGCGGGTACGGACTCCCTGCCTCTGGGCGAGTGAATTGGGGTGAGATCCACGTGATGGCTCCTGCTGCGCCCCGGCCACCGGATCCGTTCTCCTACGCCGAGCTCGTGCAAGAACTCGCGTCGGGAGAAGACTGGCATTTCGCGGCCCGGCTGCTGCGCGAGGTCGTGATCCGCTGTGGGCGGATCACCGACCAAGCAGCCATAGATTTCGTCCACCGCGATCCGGGGCTGACCGGCATCCGGGGCTGGGATGCGATCATCGGCGGCGTGGCCTCAATGACCGGCCGCGGCCGAGTGTCAGATTCCGCCGTGCTGCACTGGTGTTTTGAGCCCGATCGGTATTGCAGCGACGAGATGTTCGATCCGTTCGATGCACCCGACAAGTACTTCTGGATCGACTACCTGCGCACCCCAGTCGAGTTGCAGGTACGCAACGTGATCTTCCCCTCGGGAAACCTGGAAGGACTCTGAAAATGGGTCGTAGTTCGTTGAACACCAACGAGATTCGTCGGCTACTGGTCGCTCTGGATGACGAACTACGCAGCCGCGGAAAGGCCGCCACACTGTTCATTGTGGGCGGCGCCGCGATGGCGCTGGCCTATAACGCCGATCGCGCAACCGATGATGTTGATGGGACGTTCCAGCCGCGCGACGTAGTGCTAGAGGCCGCGGCGGCAGTCGCCGCCAAAGCAAGGAGCTGGGGCTGGTCCGACATCGACAGCTCCTGGCTCAGCGATGGCGTAGTCCAGATGATGCCCCCAGAGCCTGACGATCACCCGCGTAGCGAAAAGATCGGTCCGGCGTTGACGATCAGCATCGCCTCGCCTGAGTTTGTTCTCGCCACCAAGGCCATGGTCACCCGCCAGAGCCAAGGCGATATCGATGACGCGGTGGTTCTATGCACCATATTGGGTGTGACGAGCCAGGAGCAGCTCGAACGTATTGTTGCCAGGTACTTTCCGGGGCGCAGATTCGGTTCTCAGGAGCTGTTTTTCAAGCGGATCATCGACGCGCTCTAAACGAGCCCCGTTCGCGCCCCGCGGCGGCGCGCAAGGCCGTGAAAGTTCCGCGTCCTCCAGTCGTGTCCAGCAGAGCCTGCAGGCCGAGCCGCAGCGAGAATCGCCGACATGACATCCACCCGGGGCGGCTCTGGCCGGCCCCGCCATCAACGCGACTCATGACGGCGTCCGACGACAGTTTCTCGAATGAGGAACAACACCGAAGCACCGCTGGGATCGCCCTGTCCTTGAGGCCTCGAAACGGGGATCGGCTATGAGCCCTTTCAAGAAGGGTGACCTGGTCCAGATTGATTCGGAGTGGACAGAGATGGGCAATCCAAGCTTGTTCCGAATCCGGTCGATCAGCGGTGAAGGCGTGGCGATCCTAGGCCAGCTTAGTGACCAACACAGCCGCTATATCGGGATCGATACCACCATCGGTGTCGACGACCCCGATCTGGTTGCGCCGTACCCGGAAGTCCTGGCCATGTATCCGAACCACAGCGCGGCGGGGACACCCTCGAGTGGCTAGGCGTCCACACCCGCATTCAAACACGCGAATTGTTAAGGGGCTGAGGCGAAGCCGTGGACCCTGGCCGATTGCGTGGCTTCCTTGACCAGCGAGGCTCACCCCGTTGGTGGGACGCGGGTCAAACACCGTCATCAGTGGTCCGCTCGGGGGACTGTCGTGGCGGATCCCGCTGCCGCGGCGTGGGGGCCCCATGGGCTCGAGACTGCGCCGCCGGCGGCGGACATGGTGAAAGTACTGTGGGACCCGCCTCTGAATGGCCTGTTTGCGGACGAGGAACCGGACTGGGTGCGGATCGTGGAGTTGATCGCGTTGGTGGCTCTGACCGATTCCTGCAACGCCCACTGCTATCGCTGCCACCAGTACCTCGCCGATGGGGACCTGGTGCAGGACAGGGGAGATCATCTGATGTGCCAGAACTGCGCGCGGTGAACGCCGCCGCAGCGAAAGGGATGCATCCTCCACGCTCCGCTGAGCGATGGATGGTTTCCGGCCGGCCTCAGTGAAGTGCACACAAATCGGCAGGGCTTCAACGATATTGGAGAGGAAGGGGAGATCATGCAGGGAAATGAGCCACCGTTGGAGTTAGTGTCCCGCGAACAGGTTGAGACCTGGTCGGGTGTCACACTCACCGACGCTGAGCTTGAGCGGTTGCGGGCGGCGATCCCGAACTCTTCGATACCTGACGCGGTGGACACCATCGTGCATGAGGCCCTCGGCATCGGGTATCGCGAGCCCGATTAGGGGTGTGGGCGCGGATTGCGCTGGCTCACACGCTGATCGCCACGCCAGCGAACCGGGTGGGAGATGCTTCCCGTTGCGGTAATGGCCTGCGCCTCGACGAGGAAACGGGGCGTCGTCATCGTGTCGGTCGCGACATCGCCGGGTGATCGGGAGACGCTGGAGTCCGCACTCACATCCTTTGAGTGTCTGAGGGTTTCGGTGGGCACGGTACAGGGGCGGCATGGGGTCGGGAAGCAAGATCGATTGGACTGATGACACCTGGTCGCCCGTGAGTGGGTGCACCCCGGTCTCGCCGGGATGTGATCGGTGTTATGCGTCGGCGATCGCGCACCGGTTCGATGGAACAGCAGTGTGGCCCTACGGGTTTGATGTCACTCTTTGGCCGGGAAGGATGGAGCTGCCGCTGCGCTGGCGGCGTCCGCGGCTCACCTTCGTCTGTCCCACCGGTGACCTGTTCCATCACCGCGTTCCGGACCGGTTCATCGCCGAGGTATGGGCAGTGATGCAGCGTTGCCCAGGGCATACCTTCCAGGTGCTCACCAAGCGTCATGCCAGGATGCACGCGTTGCTTTCCAGTGACGAGTTCTGGTCAGCTGTAGAGAAGTTGAGCCGCCAAAAGTGGTCGTCGGCCGGTGCCGGCGCGCAACACCCCCCGGAGTTTGGGCGTGTGCACCGGGGTCTGCCCAATGTCTGGTTGGGGGTGTCGGCGGAGGACCAGAAGTGGGCCGATATTCGCATCCCGATCCTGATGCAGACGCCGGCGTTTGTGCGGTGGGTCAGCTTGGAGCCGCTCCTGGGGGCTGTGGACGCTTCGGGGTACCTCACGGGCCCGGGAGCGCTGGACTGGGTGGTTGCCGGCGGGGAGAGCGGGTCCGGGGCCCGGATGATGGAGCTGGACTGGGCCCGTGGCGTTTCAGCTCAGTGCGCATCGGTGGGGGTCGCCTTCTTCTTCAAACAGACGGGTTCGGCGCTGGCCAGGGAACTCGGGTGCCGCGGAAAGGGAAACGATCCTGCGCAGTGGCCGGAGAAGTTCCCCCGCCAATACCCGTCTCGGGTCCGGTAGTGGCGGCGGTGGGCGGCAGGATTGTCGAATGGTTGTGCGCCGCGGCGGCCGCCGGCCGCCGGTGGTGCGTTCCGGCCCTGGTGGTGTGGTGCGCCGCCGTCGTGGTGATGTGGGTGGCGATCTTGGCCGGGTCGCTGATGGTGGTTGCTGCTGTTGGCGTGGCGGCGGTCGTGGGTGAAGTGATGATCCGGTGGCTTCGATGAACGATCACGTGGAGGAAGGAGGAAGGCTTGTCTGACATTGATTACGGACTGGCGTGCGAGTTCTGGGATGAGCAGGGCCGGCCGCTGCAGATGCGTTTTCGGCGTGACTACGCGCCGGCGGGTTCGGGGGAGCTGTTCGCCGACACCGGGCAGTTGTTGGCGGTCATTGATGATGCCCGGCGTGGTGACAGTGGTGACGAGGTTGCGTTGACGCGGCCGGGGGTTTCTCGGGCTGCGGTGGAAGAAGTTCTCGAGGGGTGGATGGATTGGGCGGCGATCGATCGGGATGAGTTCTGTCCGAAGATCAGCCTGCCGGTGATTGGTCGGCGGATGGCGGCGGGTGGTTTGACCTGACCTGGTGACGCCGTGGGGTGGGCCGTTGCACGACCCGCCGAGCCTCATTCCTGCCGAGCGGAAAGTATGAGGGTGTAGGGTGTGGATATGACATCAGCGCAGCCGCCGGCCGGCCGTGGCCGCAAGAGCAGGTCTGAACGGCAGGCCTACACCCGCCGCCGCGCTGAACGCACGGCCGGCGAGGCGACCCGCCACCGCAACCGCTGGACGATTGACGACGCCCGCACCGCCCTGGACCTGTCACTGTCACTGTCGGTGCCGGAGGTGGCATTGCGCCTGGGGCGCACCGCGGCCGCCGTGGAGGGTCTGCGCGCGAAATGGCGAAACGGGGCGTTGTCGTCGTCGCTGGCCGACCAGTTACCGCCTTACCGCGCAGCCACCGCCGCCGGCGGCCCTGATGCCGGACCGGCCCCGCAGAAAGGACAGCGATGAGCGAGCAGGGCCCAAGCTATCTGGTGACTCCGAACGGTACGTACGTGATCCGTGAGTGTCAGGAGGCCGACGACGTGATGCTGGTGATCACCGAGTGCTATGCGGATCGGATCGGGCAGCCGATGGTGGCGCTGTCACGCCAGCAGGTTGTCGCCCGACTGGGCCGCGGTCTGCCCGCCGATTTCCCTGCCGAGGACATCGTGACCGGGGACCCCAACCAGGCGGGAACCCGCGGGTGGTGGGAATCGACCGTGCAGAGCTACCTGGCTGGGGATCAGGCCGGCACTGAGGAATCGGCCACCGACAGCCAGGAGAACGCTGACCCGGCGGCCGGAGACAGCGAAGGTGGATGGCCGCTTAAGTCACGGCAGTGGACCGACGTCGATCTCAGTGGCGTCGACCAGCGGATCTTGATCGCCGGCAGCAAGGGAATGGTGACCCCGTCCGGGGTGGTGAAATCCGGGCCCCTGCGCCTCCCGGAGCGGCTCGGGGAAGTGGTGTGCCGGCGGAACTGGGCGATGCCGCCCGGAGGGTTGTCACCGCAGATCTGGATCACCGCCGAGGCGCTCGACGACGTTGGCTTCCCGATCGACGGCCTGGAGGAAAGCGAGGTCGCGGACACCGTCGGCGACTTCTTCGGCTGCACGGTCGGATTCCACAAATCCGGTTGGTTCGCCTGCGAATTCGACTCCGAGGTCTTCGGCGGCCAATCACGCAAGGCCGATGTCATCCTGATGCCGTTTCTGTTCCTCGACGCTTCGGCGAACCGGCCGATGGACCGCGGCATGGCGGGCAAAGAGCAAGGCGACACCGAACTGCCCGACGACGAGGATGACGCCATCCACCTCCTGGGCGACCGGATCGCCTGGCTCTACAGCATCGAAGGGCTCCTGCCGGCGCCCCGCTGGACGATGGTCGGCGCGCAGCTGCTGGACGCCAAGACCGGCAAAGCCAAGCCGAAGCCGAAGAGCGGCAGGGGTTCTGCCCCGGATCTGAAGATGTCGCCGCTGCCGGTGGAGATCGCACCGGAGGGGAAGATGGCCAATCCGTGGTGGAGCAAAACCAACGATGACAAGGCCGCAGACAACAGCGATCCGGCCGATCGGGAGGGGACCCGGCCGGGGAACAAGGTCACGATGGCGGCACACCGCGCCCGCGGACACACCGTGGACGTCGAACTCGACCAACAGGCCGCCTACCTCCCCTCGGCGGAGGGCCTCTACCTCGGGTACGGGAAGCCGGACTGGGTTGAACCCGATCCGCAGGTGTTCAACGATGCACGCCCCCCGTTCGGGATCTATCAGGTCACCACACCTGCGGGCAATGATCTGGATCTGCACCGCAAGTTGCCGCTGCCGCACCCGGAGATGAGCTGGGAGGAACCGTCGACGTGGTGGGCCACCACCGCCGATATCCGGCATCTGACCGCCGCGACCGAGGTCGGCGGCGCGGGCATCGCGTGGCCGGAATTGCAGCTGGATGCGGCGTGGGTGTGGCCCGAACAGCACCAGTGGCTCAAGGGTTTTGGGCAGGAGTTGCGCAGCAAGCGGATTGAGGCGATCGCTGCGGGCCGGGCGGACTACGAGGAGATGCTGAAGAATATCTACACCAGCACCCTGGGTCGGATGTCGTCGATCGGTGATCACGCCTGGAAGCATCCGTACTTCAAGTACACCCAGCCGGCGTGGTACGTCTCGATTCAGGCCGTGACCCGGGCTCGGAGCATGAAGTACGCGGTGCGTATCGCCCGCGACTTCGGTCTCTACCCGGTCGGGGTGTGGGCGGACGCCTGGTTTTACCGTGTGCCCGCCGATTTCGACACCAAACAGCTTGAGGACCCGCTGCGCGACGGGGTGCGCACCAACGGCAGCTACCGCATCAAGAACATCGTCTACCCCGTTGCAGATCAATGAGATTCGCGCGGATGGCCGCCCCGGAGCCGGAGCCGGTCCGCGGGTTCAAGGACTGCTTCACCGATCTCGTCGAGCGGCGCCTGTCAGAACTCGGCGGGTCCTGGGCCGGCGTCTACCCCCGCAGCCGGCGCGCTGAGGCGGCGCGGCGGGCCCGCGAGGAGATGGTCCGGCGTATCGCGATCCGCGGTGGTCGGCGCTACGCCGAATCGACCGTGGCGCGGTGGGCGGCTCGTAATCACTGGCCGCCCGGGGTGGAGACGTTCTGGCTGGAGCGGTGGGCGACCATCGACCGGGCCGGCGGCATCGCTGCGCTTGCCGCATCGTTGCGGTCGACCCCGGCGCGGGTGATCTCCTGGCGTGACTCGACAGACCCCGGCGCGCGGCCGCCGGCCCCGGTCCGGGGGGTTCCGGGTGAGCCGCAGGTGATCGGTGTGTCGGTCGATGGCTTCGCCACGGTGGGCACCACCAGGATTGACAAGAAGATCCCGGCGGGGAAAGGGGCCCGCTATCAGGAGCTGGTGCTCGATCCCGACCCCGGGGTGCTGGCGGCCTGGTTCGCCAACGACACCGACCGGCTGGTGGAGCTGCTCGGGGATCTCATCGCCGAGCAGATCATCTCCGAGTGGCACTCGGCACAGTTCTACACCATCGACTACACCGTCACCGAGATACTGCTGTTCCTGCCCAACCTCGACGATCAGTAGGCCGGGGAAAGACGGGCCGGGCATGGTGTCATCCCTGCGCGGCCGGGCCCGGTTGGGTGAGAATCCGTGGCGAAAACCGTGATCGAGAGGCGGCCTCAGTGGGGACAGCGAAGACCGTTGCGACACTTACCAACCCCCGCGCTCAGGCGTGGGTGTTGTGCGATGCGCGCACCGGGAACGTGCTGACGTCGCTGCTGGGGGAGGAAGCGCGGGTGCTGAATTCCGCTGCCGCGAGCCTGGTGGCCGATCATGGCTACCCCGAGGTCGGTCGCTGGGTTCGGCGCGGCCCGGGACGGCACAGCTTCACCGTCGATGAGTAGGGCGCGGGGTTCTACGGGTAGTTCAGTTCGGCGGCGCAGGCATTGCACAGTGTTTTGAGCCAGCCCCGGCGGTCCCGGAGCGTTGCGGTGGCCGAGCAGCGTTCGCAGGTCCGTGCGGCTGTCGCCTCGGCGGCGGCGACGATACGGGTGAACCGCTGCTGTTGTTGGTCGGGTAGGTCCTCGGTGGACGGGCGGCAGTAATAGCGCAGCCCGCCGAGCTTCTCCTTGACTTGATGGACGACGTAGTTGGGGTCGATCGCGGCGAGTTGTTCGTCGCAGTCGCCGATGATCGGGTACCAGCCGGCGTCCAGGCTGATCCAGCGGCCCCAGCCGTTGGGGATTCTGCTCAGGATTCGTTGCAGGGCCGGAGCGTATTCTCCGGCGTCGGCGGGCATATGTGGTGCGTCGATCAGAGCGTTGGCCTCGCCGAGGCCGGCGGCCTGCTGCTCGGCTGCCTTGGCGGGGTGTTGGTTCTCTGCCACTGGGTTCAGTGTAGGGATTCACGTGAAAGGCTTCGCCGCGGTTGTGTCAGATCGCCAGGCGCGGGGGCGGCGCTGGTTACAGTGGAAGCGCACTGTGCCGGTCAGCGCCGGCGAATGTTGATCTGTGAAGGGTGGCCACGTCATGGCGGCAGAGAACACGGTTTACACCGATGCCTACGGGCAGATCACCGAGGAACAGTGGCAGCTCTACCGGGAACGCAACGTCAGCCCGTCGGACCATGATGAATTGCTCGAGGTCTATGGCCGAGACGGCGCCGGCCGGGACCTGATTCTGGCGGCGGTGCGTGAATACAGCCGTGACGGGCAGTACCAGAGCTACGACATGATCCGGGCCGCCCAGCGCCGCGGCGCCGGGCAGTAGGTGCTGATGGCTCGGTCGGGTGGTCGCCGCCGCTGCGGGTTCGCGGCAGTGAAGGGGAACGGTGATGGCCGGCGAGGTTGAGGTGGTCGGGGTGTTCTCCGGCGAGGACTACGCCCGGGGATACGTCTGCGTTGGTCCGGCGCGGTGCTGTTCCCCGCGCATCACGATCGCCGCCGATGGCGTCTGGTTCCGGGAACGCCCCGACGGACTCCAGCAGTCCTCGCACCGGGGCTGCCTCGGCCACGCACCGTAAACAACCGGGGCGTACGCGCGACGCCGGTCTGGACCTGGGCGTCAGCGGTCTCCGGTTGGAGCAGATTCTCGGCTTCTCAACGTGTCGGCCGGCAGGCCGCGGTCCGCGGCCGTGCATGCTGGCGGTACGCCCTTGAGTGCGGCGCTGCTGTGGCTGAGGAAAGGCGCAACCGAACGTGGCTGTGAATGTGTGGAAAGCCAAGGTGGGCGACACTGTGCGAGAACGCAATTCGGCGCAGGTGCTGACGGTCTGGCGGATCGAACCGGCGGGGTCGGCTGGTCGCGCTCATCGGCACGGACCCAGCGTGAGTGCTCATATCCGGCCAGGTGGCTATGGGGTGTCGTTCGACGCAGAGACCGCCGACGGGTTCGAACCAGCCTAACGGCGGGGCACGCTGGCCCGCGGACCGTACGCAGCGCGGGGCACTGGGAAACAGAGGGGCGGACATGGCTGATCTGAAGCCAACACAGGAACAGGGCGCGATCATTGAGGCCGTCGGCGCAGGACGCAACGTGGTCATCCAGGCCGGCGCCGGCACCGGTAAGACGTCGACGTTGAAGATGGCGGCGAGGGCGCTGGACCGGCGCCGGGCGCTCTACGTCGCTTACAACAAGTCGATCGCCACCGAAGCCGCGGCGAGCTTCCCGGAGCATGTGTCGTGTCGCACGGCGCATTCACTGGCGCACCAGGCCGTCGGCCGGCGATTCCGGCACCGGCTCAATGGGCCCCGGGAACTGCCCTCCCGGCGCGCAGAAATCCTGGGCACCCCGTGGGTGGATCTCGGGTCGGCGGCAACGGCGATCACGCCCGTGCAACTCGCGAGGATCGCTGTCGACACTGTTGCGCGGTTCTGCTACTCGGCCGATCGGGAAATCGGCGCCCACCATGTGCCCGCCCAGAACGGGATCTTCGGCGATGATCACGAGGCGTTGTCACGGGAAGCGGTCATCTATGCGCGTCGGGCGTGGGCTGACCTCTGCGATGTGGATGGGCGGCTGAAGTTCCAGCACGATCACTACCTGAAAATGTGGGCGTTGACGAAACCTCAACTGCCCTTCGAAGTGGTGATGCTCGACGAAGCCCAAGACTCCAATCCTTGTGTGGCGCAGCTTGTACAAGGGCAGGCCAGCGCGCAGCAGATCGCGGTTGGGGATTCCAACCAGTCGCTGTATCAATGGCGCGGCGCGACCGACGCCCTGGAGCACTGGGCTGCTGACGACGTCCTGTTCCTGTCGCAGGCATGGCGTTTTGGGCCGGTCATCGCGGGGCAGGCCAACCGGTGGCTGGGCTACATCGGCAGCCCGCTGCGACTCAAGGGCAACCCCGGTATCGCCTCAGAGCTGGCCAAGCTGACCGCGGCGCGGGCAGTGTTGTGCCGCACCAATTCCGAGGCGATGCGCCGGGTGATGCTGCTGCTCGCGCAAGGGATTCGGGTGGCCTTGGCCGGCGGTGGGGCAGAGATTCGGCGGTTGGCGCTTGCGGCGGAGGAACTCCAGGAGCAGGGCCGCACCAGCCACCCAGAACTCTATGTCTTCTCCAGCTGGGCCGCCCTTCAGGAGTACGTAGAAACCGACGCCTCAGGCTCGGACCTCAAACCGTTCGTCGACCTCATCGATTCTCACGGAACAGCAGCAGTGCTGGCTGCGATCGACGCGCTTGTCGACGAAACACGCTGCAATACAGTCGTTTCAACCGCACATAAGTCGAAGGGCCGTGAATGGGACTCAGTGCTCATCGCCGACGACTTCCCTGAGCCCGCGGGCCACGGAGCGACGATACCGAAGGTCGACGCCATGCTCGGCTACGTCGCCGTCAGCCGGGCCCGGCTACGGCTGGACCCCGGCGGACTGGACTGGGCACATCATCGGCACCCTGCCACACGTCCAGCCGCCTCATGACAGACGATCCGCAGAGCAAAGACAGTTAGGAACAAACGATGCCCAGCAGGTTCAGCAACGCTCCCTACGACGTCGGCGGCTCTCATGTCAGCGTCCTGACACCGGCGGACGAGGAGTACCGCACCGACGCTGAGAACTACGGCGTCGATGAGCCCGCCGGCCGCTGGATCGTCGGGATCGGCCCGGATCACCCCGACGTGGTCCTCGTCGGGTCGCGTGAGCAACTCGCCGCCGTGGCCGCCGACATCCTCACCAAACTCGGATAGCGCAGCGAAGGTTCCGCTCCTGCTCGACCCATGGGAGTTGCTCGGCCAGGACCGCTGAGAAGGCTTCAGCGGTGGAGCCGCGACACGACGACCGCCAACCCTGACAACAGCACCACCGACCGGAAGCGCCGCCCATGAGCAACCTCGAAATGCATGCAAGCACAACTGGATACGATGACGCGGAAGCGATCGCCACGATGCTGGAGCAGGCGGCCGCCGCGGTCCGAGAAGCCGGCGGAGACGCCGTTGATCTCCCCAGCCAAATGACGACAGCCAACCGTGATGCCCAGCCCCAGCAGGTTTACTGGTCGCTGCACTTTGGCGCTTGATGCGGTTGCTTGTACTCGGACGCCTTGTGATCTGTCGCCGCTGGCCATGCGGGCGCGAAACGAGCCACAGCTCAACTCATCTTGTGCGTGATTCCCAGCGGAGCATGTTGGACCGAGCCTTGACGTCGCTATCGGCAGGTGTTCCTGCCAGCCACGCGACGTACCCACCCTCGTCAAGCAAGCCGGGATTGGTGGTCAGCGAGGCGAACCGTGCGTACAACGCGTCAACCTCTGGGTGGAGTTCGTTGCCAGGCAGGCAATTCGCTTCCATGATTTCAACGAGCAGCGGCCACAGCGGCGCCAGTGAATCAGTAGTCTCCCCGGCGTGGAGGTCCGCTGCCAGGTGGTCGATAAGCGCGCTGATGTGGGCGACCGTCGCGCCGCGCCGAGAGGGTTCCGGTGCGGCTATGGGGAGGTGTGACATTTCGGTACCTTTCTGTTTGGCCGCAAGCAAGAGGCGGTGCGGCTTCGGTGGGGAGAGCCTGCTAGCACTGAGGCCCAACTGCCTAATGGGGCTGACGCGACACGCCGATGCTCGCGCGAGTGTGATGTCGAGGGCTCGCCGCCGGCGCCCTCGTGCGGCGCTCTGCCGTCTGCGGCCCCGCGGTCCTCATCATGACGACGCAATCGTGGGGAGCGGCGAGTGGAGTTGAGCGGCGCGCAGCGGGCGCGAAAGGCCGAGACGTTGGCCATGTTGCGTTTGCGTGCGGGCGAACTTGTGGTCGAGGTGGGGCAGGTGTGGGAGCACATTGGCGCGTTGTCGTCGGTGAACCCGTCGCGCCGTCTGCCGAGTGATCACGGCCGAATACTGATCGTCCAGGTGGCTGGTGTGGGACGCGCACGCACGACGCGGTTCGTCAAGGTGGATCCTCCGCGGGGCGGCAACGGCGGTTTCGACCGGCAGTCTCACCGGGTGGAGCACATGGATCTCACGCGCAGCTACCGGCTGGTGGACCAGGGGTGAAGCTAGCACGCGTGTACGTGAGGTTGGGGCGGCGAACTGCTCCTGTTTCCGCGCCGCGGCGGCGTGCGCTGCAGTGCTGTTGACGCGGCATTACTGGTCCCCTTTTCCCCGTCGTCAACAAGTGCTCGCGGAGCCACGGCCCGCTCGGTTGTGCTCGTGTTGCATTCATCCGATGTCGTGATCGATTGGCGTCGCGATGTCGTAGCCTCACCACGATGACCGAGCTACCCGATTCAAGGCGGCCGGCCGGGGTTGGGGTGGACCTCGATCCGCGCCGGACGTTTACCCGGGCCGAGGTCCGGCGTGCCTGGGAATTGCAGGGGCAGGTCTGCAGGCTGTGCCATCGGGTGATCCCGGTGGATCTGATGCATGGTGACCACGTACATCCGTGGATCTTGGGTGGTCGTACGTTGCCGGAGAACCTTCAGGCGCTGTGCGGGTCGTGCAACCTGCGGAAGGGGTCGAAGCCGCAGGAGGTGATCGCTGAGCGGTTCGATCCGGCGAAGCTGCGCCCGGGCTCCGGGGAGTTGCGGCGCTGGCAGCGTGAAGCGCTTCCGGTTGTCCTACAGGCTATGCGAAGCGAGCCGGCCCTGGTTGAGGCGTGCCCCGGTGCGGGCAAGACGCGGTTCGGCTTGGAGGTGGCCTACCAGATGGTGGCTGCCGGTGAGATCTCCCGGATCCTGATCGTGGTCCCGACTGTCGGTATCGCTGAGGTTTGGCGGGAAGCGGCGAGTCCGGCGGTTGCGCACACACCGACGCTGCCGCTGCACGGGTTGCGGCGGTGGCGGCCGGTGGATCCGATCGGTGATGGCTGGCTCGGGGCGATTACGACCTACCAGTCGCTGTGTGCGGCGCCGGACATGTTCTTGGCTCATGCGACCGATCCGGGTCATCGCACTCTGGTGATCTTCGACGAGGTGCATCATGCCGGGGCTGACGCGTCGTGGGGTTCGGCGGCGCAGTTTTCGTTCGCCCAGGGTGCTGCGGCGATCCTGTCGCTGTCTGGCACACCGTTTCGGACAGGTCGCGATCCGATCGTGTTCGTGCCGTCGCATGAGGGCAATGCCCGCCCACACTTTCGGTATTCCTATGACGAAGCCATCCGTGATGGGGCGTGCCGGCCGGTGCAGTTCGTCGAGGCCCGCGGGCAGACGACATTTCAGACACCCAAAGGTGAACTGCAAACGGTGAGCTTCGATGATCACGCCCTTTCCGGGTCCGGTGAGCGGATGCGGCTGCGGGGTGCGCTGGAGTGGATCGACGACGGTTCAATCGCGGACAAGATGCTGCGTGATGCGAATGAATTTCTTATTTCTCTTCGCTCCCAAGGCGATTCAGATGCCGCGGGCCTGGTGGTATGCGTGGACTGCGCTCACGCGGCTCGCGTTACCCGCCACCTGGAGGACAACGTCATCGGCCGGCGCCCGGCGATGGCCTGCTCCTCTATGCAGGATGCAAATGATCCGGCGCCGGCGCACGCCATTCACCAGTTCGGCATCTCCCATGGCCCGTGGCTGGTGGCGGTCAACATGGTGTCCGAAGGGATCGACATCCGGCGCCTGCGCGTCGTGGTGTATCTGACGAACCGCCTCACTCTGCTGTCGTTTCGGCAGATCGTCGGTCGTGTTGTGCGCACCGATCCGGCCAACGTCGACGATCATGGCCGCGTCTATTTCCCGGCTGATGGGCGGCTGATCGATATGGCGCGCAAGGTGACTGATCACCCTGATCTGTTGCCGCCGCCGATGGTGATCGTCACCGACCCGACCCCGGCGCCGGTATACGGGCAGCAGCAGAATGCCGGTGAGTTCGAGGTTGTGAGTTCGGTCGGTGAGCAGGGCGGCGTTTTCGATACGGCAGGGCGGGCAGCGGAATCGGAGTTGGTGGTGTGCGCCCGCAGGTTCATCGAGGTGAACGGGCTGACCGGGACGGACGCGGAGTCGTTGGCGATCGCGGCGGCCGAGACTCCCGCACTTGCCGCCCAACTGTTGGCGCTGAAGGACCAATGACGACGAAACTCACGGCGCATGCTCCGACGATCATTCTGGTCGGCGGCCGGTACGTCACTGATGGCGGTGATCGTCTCGATTCCCGTCAGGCGTTCGCTGACGACCCACATTCGGCTGTTGCGCTGAAGACGCTCGCTGTCTCTGAGTTGTGGTGGCAGACAGTGGCATCGGTGGTGCTTCCGTTGCTTGAAGCCCGGGGTGGTGACGCCGTCGCCAACATCGGTGGACCGCGGACGGTGATGGTTCCCAACCTCAATGGGGCGGTGCTGCGTCGCCGACTCGCCAGTGTGCTGCCCGGCGGTGTGCGGACCGCGAAGAAGCCCACCGCCGGTAAGTGGCGGCTGATCGATATGGGCCAGATGTGGCAGGACGACGCGGACGCGGCGGTGGTGGTGGATACCTGGGGCTGGTACTGGTTCAACGCCCGGTCCGCCAGCGACTACACACATTTCGAGGAGCTGTGGCTGAAGCACAACAACCTCGTGATCGTGGCTCCGCACACCCACGCTGCGAGAGTCTTCCTCGACGGCTACGTCCGGTGGGTAGCCGAAGGCCGTTACCCGCACACGCTGGATATGCCCCTGCACCACTACGACTGGGATCTGAGTCAAATACCGGTGGTGCCGGTGGAAGCCGACTTCCGGGTGACAGGTGTTCTGCAGGGCGGCAGCTGGCTGGACCCGGCCCCGCTGGAAGCTGCCCGCGCCCTGCTGCAGGCCCGGTTCGACCTCCGCATCGGGCTGTGGGATTTGGCGACCAACGACACGCTCAGGACAACTCTGCTGCGGGAAACGCCCGTCCTGGACACTCCCGAGGCGGTCGCAAGCCGCCCGGCGCCTGTCGTCGCCCGTGAGCAACGCATGAAGGCTGACCGAACTCCGGAGCAGGTGGAGCGCGACAACGCCTGGGCGGCCGCCGCGGAGGACCTCAAGGCGCTCGACGCGCACGGATGGACAGCGAACCTGTCCGCCAGTTCCAGTGCCGCAGATCGCGAGGGTAAGTACTCCCGCTCGTTGCTGCTAGCCGCTGTTCCTGAGGCCGATCCGAGCGCCGGCGGCGGCCGTCCGGTGTTGCGGCCCGGGCAGCCGGTTCTATGGCTGTGCTGCAACTTCCAGCCGGCCATCGCTCACACCGTGGAGTTGGTCGTGGCGCCGCCGATGGGCGGGTGGCTCAACCACGACATCTCGATGCACCTGTACTTCGACAACTGGCCCGCGCTGGAGAAGGCCAGCGAACCGTTCGCCGACACCGCGAAGAGCAGCGGCGGACGGAGCGACGGCCTGAGTTTCCACAGCATCGCGAGCTTCGGCGGGCCGAACCCCGCCGGCTGGTGTGACCGGATCACATTCATCACCGAGCGCACGCCGCTGTGGCTATCCCTGCTGCAGCCAATCATCGAATCGTGCCATCGGTCGATCCGCGCGGCCAACCGCGGAGCTGTCCCCGCACGAGAACTGCCGCTCATCACCGAGCAGGACTGAGCCCGGCGGGTGTGTCGTGCCTGCCGGTACCGTGCAGCGCAGAGGCGGGACCGCTTTCGTTCGAACCGATCATGAAGAAAGGGAGCTGGTGGCGCGGGAGGGAACGTTCGGGCAGTTCATGGAGGAAGTCGCCCAGGCCGAGCGGATCCCGTGCGATCGGGAAGCCACCACCGAGGAGCTCCGCAGTGTCGACGACCTTGTGGCCCGGCTGAAAGCCGCGGCGCAGTCCGGCGGCCCGCCCTACCGATACCTCTGTGTGAAGGCGAAAGCAGTGCAGGCGCGGATTAACAGCGCCAGCGGCAAGGAGCCGGCTGAGCCGGTGGCCAGCGAGCCGGTTCCGGATAACGCCCGCCAGCAGCCGAACACCAACGGCCTCAAGCAACTTCACGGTGAACTGTCCGAGATGGCGGCCAAGCTTCCGCTCGGAGCCAAGGCTCTCCGGCGGCTCGAAGAGATCATCAATGACGCGGGGAGCCGGGCTGCGAGGCATCCCGGCTACCGGCGTCTCTACGATCGGGCGCTGGAGATCCAGAAGAAGGCGTTGCGGCCGCCGCGAGTGAAAAGTAAGCGGCGCCGCGGCGGCGGCGGGCTCGTGCTGAGTGCGGAGCTCACCGAAGGTGGCCGTGAAGTTCTCGGCGGCCTCCCGTCGTCGCGGCGGGGGCACTGACCGCCGCGTCAGAACGCGTAGGTGCTCTCGATGCGGTTGCGGAGATTCCACCAGTGCCGCGCCAACCGGAGCCGGGCGGCCGGTGAAGCGGGAGACGCCAGCTCAGTGGGAAGCTTCTACGATTCCGCCGGATGTCTCCAGGTGCCGGAACTGCGCTTGATACTGCGGGTCGCTGACGTGCTCCAGGGTTGCGACCGGCAGCCAGCCGAGCGCGGCCACCGCGTCGGCGATGCCGCGGAGTTGGTCATCGGTCAGAGCCGCTGAGGTGACGACTTTGATGATCACTGCCTGCCCTACTTCCTTCGGGGTTCTGAAATCGTCGACCTGGCTCGGTGGGGGCTCATCTCGATGCCTGTGCGCGATCTCGGCCCGAACCTAAGCCGGGCTGGTGGCTTTGGCGGCTTTCGGCGCGAGTCCGGGGGCCGCAATCCTGTCTTCGCTGCCGTGTCGGTTTCAGTGGCGGAAGAATGGCGGTGCTCCGATCGTGTCTGCGGCTTGGCTGGCCGGCGGTGGCCGTGATACTCGGGCCGATGAACACGTGCTGGACGGTGGTATGCCGGGATGGTTGCGCCGCTGTGGCGCCGACGCTGTCCTGCGCCGCCGGCATTGCCGCAGAGTTCGCCGTGGCTGTTGGTGGGTGGAGGTAGGCCGTGGCTGGGGATTTCCGGTGCATCGTGCAGGGATGCAAGGGCCCGGTGGGCGTCGAGGGTGATGTCTGTGGTGATTGCCGAGCCGCCTTCGAAGGATTTATGACCTACAACCCTGACGGGCGGCGGCGGAGCGCTGAAGAGATCGCGATCAGCGACGCCGCGTTGCGGCGGGCTTACGAGCAGCAGATCGGCGTGGAAATGGTTGCAGCCCAAAGGCTCGGGCCGGAGCGCAGGGCCAATCAGGTGTGCTGGATGTGTGCGGAGCGGCGCACCTGTACGCGTATGGAACGGGGCTGGGAATGCGCTTCGTGCGTGCTGATCCAGTAGCGGCTCGCCGGGGTCACGCGCGTGTGTCGGAGGCCCGGATGCCGCCGCGGCAGGCCGGGGTGGTTATGGAGCAGAGAGGTGCGAAGAGGTGTCAGGTGCAGAACTGACCATTGCCCGGGCGGCGACGTTGGGTGCCATCGTTGAGGCCACCTATGCGGGCCGGCGGATCACGTGGATGCCGCGCGGGGATCTGGACGCCGAGCGGCCGCTGGAGGGGACGCTTCGGCATTTCAGTGATCGCGATGGCGACGGCGGCCACGCCACGTCGAATGCCGGTGACATCCGCGACAAGTTCGTACGGATTTCCACCGCGGTGGAGCACTGGGTCAGAGTGGATGAGTTAGCGGACTGGATTGAATCCAGTGCCGCGTATCTTCAATAGAAGCGGCGGGGGGAGGCAGGTCGGATGGGGCAAGAGTGCGCCTACCGGTGGGAGCCGGCTGCGGGGGAGAAGGCCAAGTACGGCGGTGCGCAGCCGCGGGAAGTTACCGGGCCGCACGTCTGCATCGAGGGCTCCGGGCACCCCAAGGATCACCGATGCTGTTGCGGGGCGCGGCATTCAGCCGTCGCCGAGTAGGCCGCGCCTGGCGGGTGTCGCAGTAGGACAGCGTGGTGCGGACCGGCCCGCTTTCGGGGTTCCAGGTGTGGAGTCGGCGAAAAGTGGTGCGGTTGAACGTGTCTTCCCTGCAGTGGCCTCGTGCCGAACCACACACTGAGCGGGCGCTGGTCCCCTGCCGGGTCCGGCTGACGGTCAGAAGGGACAGGCTTATGGCGCGGGATATTCGTCGGGTCGAGGACGCCGTCGACGCCGAGGGGTTCGTGGTGGCTGGCGGATACAGCGCTTGGGACTGTGATCGCTGCGGCAAGGAAGTCCGCCGGTACCGGGGCGTCGCGAACATCGACTGTGGCAACTGCGGAGCGTCGTACAACGCCGTCGGGCAGCGGCTCCGCGACGATTGGCGGGGCAACGCATCGAACTACGACGACGACGTCTCGGACATGGACGGCTACGAAAATCAGCACGCAGACCGCTGAACAATCGCAGCGGTCGCGGTCTTGAGAGCCCAGCCGCGGGTCATCTCGATGATCAAGGCGGGCAGGAGGTTTGGTCTGTGAACTTCGAGGAGTACATGTATGCCGTCGACCGGGCGCTTCGCCGGCTGGCCGGCCTCAGCCACCGCGACATCACAGACGGGGCATGGCAGGCCGCCTTTGACGCCGGCCGTTCCCCGCACGATGCGGCTCAGTCCGCGGTGGCAGCGATGGGGCGCTGAGGGGAACCGCGGCCGGCGCGTGTGAGCGGGCTAGATCACGACTGTGTCAGGGCCCGGTAATGAGCGGCCGCTGCTTGTTTGGCGGTGGTCATGCTGCGGCGCCCCGGCAGCCACGGCACTGGGGTGCGGCCCTTGTCGGCGGTGCCGAACGGAAGGTAGCTGATCACCCAATCCCCGGCCCAACGGTCGATCAGGTATCGGGCGCCATCGTCGTTGAGAGCGAAGGTGTGCTGGTTGGAATTCGTTCCAGCCCAAACAAGTTCGCCATCTGTGTGTCGCACGTGATTGTCCTCCTGACCGTTGGTGCCCTGTCGCAGTGCATCCGATCACTTCGCCCGGCGATTCGTGTCCGAAGGCGCGATCGCAGGTCCTGGATTCTTGGTCTGATCCAGCTCCGCCGCCCTGGCCCGCGCGCTCCGCACCCGGAATGGGTCGAGCCCCAACGGGACCGGTTAGCAAAGCCTGAGAAATCAAGGCGCCGAATCGTGTCGGAGGCCGAGGTGGACCTTCAGCAACCCGGAGTCCAAGGGCGTTATGGTCGGCTCCGGCAAGACGTTGTCCGAAGCCAAGGCGGCCGCGGACACGCACCTAGCGATGATGAACCAGCGTGACCGGCGGAACACCGGCGACGTGCTCGAGCACGCGGTAATCGCGGCGGCCAACGTCGACTGGTACGGCGGTTGGGCATTCGCCGGCCCGGGGCCGGTCGCAGGGAACTCACAGAAAGTCACTACGCTGCGTCCCTATGCCGTTGACAGCTGGAGCCGGCTTCGCCGGCTACACGATCGTCCGTCCCATTGGCGCCGGCGGCATGGGTCAGGTCTATCTGGCGCAACATCCCCGATTGCCCCGCCAGGACGCACTGAAGGTCCTACGGGCCGATGTCTCCGACGATGCCGAGTTTCGCGCGCGGTTCGTCCGGGAAGCTGACCTGGCCTCTTCGCTGGTCCATCCGAACATTCTGCCCGTGCACGACCGGGGCGAGTACGACGAGCAGTTGTGGATCGCCAGCGCCTACATCGACGGCACCGACGCCGCGCAGCTGATGGGCGAGTATCCCT
>Ga0209023_10000621_pt1 | contig 52716 bp, 46 predicted proteins | sample LakOneMetagenome_FD_187468 | JGI IMG/M metagenome (GOLD analysis project Ga0209023, IMG submission 187468) | Freshwater and sediment microbial communities from Lake Erie, Canada (SPAdes) (version 2) | ecosystem: Environmental > Aquatic > Freshwater > Lentic | place: Lake Erie, Canada... | reverse complement strand
GCGCTCATACTCGTCGACCGGCTGGTGGACCTCGACGAACTCGCCACCGGGGAGGCGAACAATGCGTCCAGACTCATAGCCGTGCAGAACAATCTCACGGTCCTTCTTCATCAAAGCGAGGCACACGCGCTTGGTGACAAAGTACGCAAGGACCGGGCCAAGAATGGTGATGGCCTGCAAAGAATGGATGACACCTTCCATGGTCACGTGGAAATGCGTGGCCACAATGTCAGAGGAAGCTGCGGCCCAGAGGCCGGCGTAGAACGTGACTCCTGCTGCACCGATAGCGGTTCGTGTCGGGGCGTTTCGAGGACGGTCGAGCACGTGGTGCTCGCGCTTATCCCCGGTGACCCACGCTTCGATGAACGGGTACACCAGCACGAGAACGATGAAGATACCGATCACGATCAGCGGCGTCAGGATGTTGAACGAATACGTGTGGTTGAGCCACACGAATTCCAACCCCGGCGGCATCAAGCGCAGGGCACCGTCGGCGAATCCGATGTACCAGTCCGGCTGGGTACCCGCTGACACCGGCGAGGGGTCATATGGGCCGTAATTCCAGATCGGGTTGATCGTGAACAACGAGGCGATCAGCATCACGACACCGAAGACGATGAAGAAGAACCCACCGGCCTTGGCTGCGTAGACGGGGAGAACCGGGTATCCCACGACGTTCTGGTTCGTGTGTCCGGCTGCCGGGTACTGGGTGTGCTTGTGCACGACAATGAACAAGAGGTGCATTGCGATCAAAGCCACGATGATCGCTGGCAGCAACAGGATGTGTAGCGAGTACAACCTCGCCACAATCGCTTCGCCCGGGAATTCTCCACCGAAGAGCAGGAAGGAGATCCAGGTGCCGGCGACGGGGATTCCCTTGATGATGCCGTCGATGATGCGCAGTCCGTTACCGGAAAGCAGGTCGTCAGGAAGGGAGTAGCCGGTGAAGCCTTCGGCCATCGCAAGGATGAAGAGGATGAAACCGATCACCCAGTTCAACTCGCGCGGCTTGCGGAAGGCTCCGGTGAAGTAGATGCGAAGCATGTGCAGGCCGATGGCGGCGACGAACAGCAGTGCGGCCCAGTGGTGAACTTGGCGCATCAGAAGGCCGCCACGGATGTCGAAGGAGATATCCAGTGAGGAGGCCATGGCCGCCGACATCTCGATTCCCTTCAAGGGCGCATACGAGCCTTCGTAGGTCACGGGAGCCATGGACGCCTGATAGAAGAAAGTCAGGAACGACCCGGACAGCAAGATGATGACGAAGCTGTAAAGCGCGACTTCGCCCAACAGGAATGACCAATGGTCGGGAAAGATCTTCCGACCCAATTCTTTGACCGCACCGGAAATGCTGGTGCGCTCATCAATGTAGTTGGCGGCAGAAGAGGTGAAGCTGGTGGACTTCTTCACCTCAGCGGGTTTGCGGGTGTCTAACGAGGTCATTTACGCTCCCAGAAGCTCGGACCGACCGGTTCAGTGAAATCGCTCTGCGCGATGAGGTAGCCTTCGGCGTCCACGGTGATGGGCAACTGCGGAAGGGCTCGCTTGGCCGGACCGAAGATAACCTCACAGTGATTTGTGACGTCGAATTGTGATTGGTGACACGGGCACAACAGGTGGTGCGTCTGCTGCTCGTAAAGCGCGACTGGGCAGCCGACATGGGTGCAGATCTTCGAATACGCCACGATGCCCTGGTAGGACCAGCTGGCGCGTTCCGGAGTTTGCTGCAGATCTTCAGGCTTGAGACGCATGAGCAACACTGCCGCCTTAGCCTTCTCTTCGAGACGACCGTGGCCCATTTCGGCCAGGCCTTCCGGAATGACATGGAAAGAGGAGCCAAGGGTGAGGTCAGAAGCCTTGATCGGCGTTCCGGTCGGGTCCCGTGTGAGCCGGGTGCCCTTCGTCCACAGAGTCTCGTTCAGAAGAGCAACAGGGTCCTGATCCTGCGGGCCGAGCCCGCGGAAGAGTACGACGGCCGGAAGCGGGAACGCAATGAGTGCTCCGATGAGGCTGTTGCGGATCAGGGTACGACGGCCGAATCCGGATTCGTCGTTCGCCTGCTGGAAGATCTCAACCGCGCGCGCACGAACCTCGTCAGTTCCGCGAACGGGGTGACGCTCATCGACACCCTCGTGGTCGGCCATCAGTGCTTTGCCCCAGTGGACGGCACCGATGCCAATGGCGAGCAGTGCCAGTGCCAAGCCCAAACCGATGAAGAGATTGTTCAGACGAACTGATCCGGGATCTTCGGCGGTAATCGGAAAAGCGAAGTACGCCGCGATGGCGAACACGCTTCCGACGATCGAGACATAGAAGAGCGTGTAGACCGTTCGCTCAGCTTTCCGCTCCTCTTTGGGATTGAGGTCCGTTATACGCGGGCGGTGCGGCGGAAACCCAGGGTTCTCGAGCGAGTTCCGCGTGACGACGCCAGTGCCTGCAGATGTATCTGCGCGCACGACGCTCGACGAGGCGGCGGCGGAAGTGTGCTCCGCGCCGTTATCGTCCTTGGCCATTGTTCTCCTTCTTACCAACTGTCAATTTCATACTGTGCCGCACGAGAAATCGATCAGTTCGATTTAGCGGTAATCCACACGGTCAGGGCAACGAGGGCACCCAGACCGAAAATCCAAATAAACAAGCCCTCAGCGACCGGTCCCAGGGAACCGAGTGCGAATCCGCCCGGAGACGGATTGTTCTCCACATACTTCAGGTATGTGATGATGTCGCGCTTGCCTTCAGGTGTCACGTTCATGTCGTTGAAGACAGGCATGTTCTGCGGGCCGGAGATCATGGCCTCGTAGATGTGCTCAGCCGATACGTTCTTGATGGCAGGAGCGAACTTGCCCTCAGTCAAGGCTCCACCGGCTCCTGCAACGTTGTGGCACATGGCGCAGTTGATGCGGAAGAGCTCAGCACCCTTGGCGGCGTCTCCGGAGGCGTCCAGTATCTTCCCGGTGGGGATTGCTGGGCCAGGGGCAAGTGAGGCGACGTACGCAGCAAGAGCCGCGGTCTGAGCCTCCGTGAACTGCACAGGCTTCTTCTGGGCCTGGGGGCCTTGCATCTGCATGGGCATGCGGCCGGTACCGACCTGGAAGTCGACAGAAGCGGCACCCACGCCGAGCAGGCTGGGTGCTTCGCTGGAGCCCTCGAGGGCGAGGCCGTGACAGGTTGCACAGTTCGCGGCGAAAAGCTTCTGGCCTTCACCGATGGTCTGCTGGGACGACGCATCTGTTGCGGCCGTGGCAGTGGTGGAGCTCAAAGCCGCATAGCCCGCACCGGTGAAGAGCAAGCCGATCGCGATCAAAGCAACGCTGGCGAGGGGATGGCGCCGGCCGGTCTTTCGCTGCTTACGAGCCTGGCGAGGCTTCGCAGCTGAGGGGGTGTTATTCGTGGTCATGCTGAAGGTGTCCGCTCCTGATTCTTATTTAAGAACGTAGACGACCAGGAAAAGCCCGATCCAGACGACGTCGACGAAGTGCCAATAGTAGGAAACCACGATGGCGCTGGTTGCTTCCTTGTGGCCGAAGTTCTTGACCGCGAAACCGCGCCCAATGATGAGCAGGAAGGCAATCAACCCTGCGGTGACGTGGATTCCGTGGAATCCGGTTGTGATGTAGAAAGCGGAGCCGTAAGCGTTGGAGCTGAGGGAGATTCCTTCTGACACAAGCGTGGCGTACTCGAACACCTGGCCGGTGACGAAGATCGCGCCGAGGGCGTAGGTGAGGAAGAACCACTCGACCATGCCCCACTCGCTGAGCTTCCATCCGGTTGAACGCGCTTGTAGGCGTTCAGCGGCGAAAACTCCGAACTGGCACGTCACGGATGATGTCACCAGGATGAGCGTGTTGATCAATGCGAACGTGAAATTGTGCTTATCCGCCTCGAAGAGCCACAGCTCGGGAGACGTCGATCGAAGCGTGAAATAGATGGCGAAGAGTCCCGCAAAGAACATCACCTCGCTACCCAGCCACACAATGGTGCCCACAGCCACGCTGTTAGGCCGGTTCACTACGGGCGCATTCGCCGTCTGAGTAATTGAGGTGCTGGTCACCCCTCCATTATGGTCGATATTTGCGTGGGTTTTTCTCAATACGGCCTTCGAGTCCACAATATCTTCGGCTTAGGGTGTCCTCAAAAGAGGTGAGCAACCCGGTAGTTACGGGGGAGTGCGCCTGTTTCAGTAGAATCGGGGTCATGTTCGAATCACAGTCCTGGCCAAAAATTCTTACAGCGCTTCTCAACAAAGAAGATTTGAGCGTGGCGGACGCCGCTTGGAGCATGGAACAGGTCATGTTGGGCGCGGCGACATCGGCCCAATTAGCGGCTTTTCTGGTGGCGCTCCGAGCCAAGGGTGAGACCGTCAACGAAATCGTCGGTTTTCGGGATGCGGTTCTGGCGCACGCAGTTCCGCTGGATGTCGACGCAATGGGACTGGACATCGTGGGGACCGGCGGGGATCGATTCAATACTGTGAATATTTCGACAATGGCTTCGATTGTGTGTGCCGCGGCCGGCGTGCCGATCGTCAAACATGGAAACCGGGCTGCAAGTTCAGCCTCAGGGTCCTCAGATGTTCTCTCCGCCCTCGGTATCGACCTGACGCTGCCCGCAGACCGGGTAGCCGAGGTGCTCCGATCAACCGGGATCACGTTTGCCTTTGCAGCAGCATTCCATCCCGGTTTTCGGCACGCGGCTGCGGTTCGGAGCGAGTTGGGCATTCCGACGGTCTTCAATTATCTCGGTCCGCTGTGCAACCCGGCGCGCCCCGAGGCATCTGCTGTGGGCGTCGCAACGCTGGACCGTGTTCCACTTTTCGTCGGCGTCTTTCAGACTCGAGGTGCGACGGCACTTGTGTTCCGGGGCGATGACGGCTTGGACGAGTTGACGACAACCGGGCACAGCCATATTTGGGAGGTTTCTCGAGGCCTGGTCACCGAACACGACATCGATCCCCGGGAGTTGGGGATCAAGCGCGCTGTCATCGAGGACCTCGTCGGCGGAACTGCGAGTCACAACGCGGACGTGGTGCATTCTGTGTTGGCGGGGACGCCGGGGGCCGTGCGCGACATCGTGCTGCTGAACGCGGCTGCCGGGCTCGTTGCTTTCGACCTGGCCAACAACCCGGCACAAGTGCAGGTCTCGATTCTGGAGCGCTTTCGAGCCAAGTTGCTGGTCGCAGCGACCGCAGTCGATTCGGGGGCCGGCGCAACCAAGTTGGCGGAATGGGTCAACGCAACCCGGGCGTGATCAGCGCTTCAGCCACTATGTTGGGAACGTCAGGCCCAAGAGAAGATTTCATGCAGGATTCGCCCATAGTGAATGGATGACCATGAAGAAACTGATCAACGATCCGAAGAACGTCGTCAGCGAGGCCGTTGCCGGATTTGCGGCTGCACACGCGGACCTGATTCGGGTGACGCCGGATCCACTCTTCATCGTGCGCAAGGACGCGCCGGTGCGGGGAAAAGTGGGACTTGTCAGTGGCGGTGGCAGCGGTCATGAACCGCTGCATGGTGGCTTCGTCGGCGTGGGCATGCTGGATGCCGCTGTGCCCGGCCCGGTGTTCACATCTCCCACCCCTGATCCGATTCTCGCGGCCACGAAGGCGGTCGACGGGGGAGCAGGAGTTCTGCACATCGTCAAGAACTACACCGGCGATGTGTTGAACTTCGAAACCGCCGCCGAGCTCGCCATGATGGAGGACATCGAGGTCCGGACTGTCATCACGAATGACGACGTTGCAGTCAAGGACTCGCTGTACACCGCCGGTCGGCGCGGGGTCGCCGGGACCGTGCTGGTGGAAAAGATCGCGGGTGCCGCCGCAGAACGCGGGGATGACCTCGCTGCGGTCGCCGCTGTTGCGGAGAAAGTAAATTCACGGGTGCGTTCGATGGGAGTTGCGTTGACGGCGTGCATTGTGCCGCACGCGGGTGAACCCAGTTTTGTACTCGACGATGACGAGATCGAGATCGGAATCGGCATTCACGGTGAGCCCGGACGGGCACGCATCAAGATCGCCCCAGCGGACACCATCGTCGACCTCCTGCTCGCTCCAATTCTGGAAGACATGCCCTGCGAGTCGGGAGAGCAAGTGCTGCTTCTTGTGAACGGAATGGGCGGAACGCCGCAGATTGAGTTGTACATCCTGTTTCGGCGTGCGGTCGAGGTGTTGGCAGCCCAGGGTGTCACGGTGTCACGCTCGCTCGTCGGCAATTACACCACGAGCCTGGACATGCAGGGGGCGTCAATTTCGCTGTTGAAGCTGGACGCTGAGTTGACGCAACTCTGGGACGCACCGGTGCAAACCGCTGCCCTGCGCTGGGGTCGTTGAGCATGGCGGAGAGGGTTCTGGACCGAACGTGGGCAGTGGCGTGGATCAGGCTGGGTGCCCAAGTCATAGCGGATAATCGCACTGCCCTCAATACGCTCGATAGGGATATCGGTGACGGCGACCATGGAGAGAACATGGATCGAGGATTCGAAGCGGTCATTGTTCGACTGGCTGATTCACCGGCCGATAGCACTCCCGGAGATGTGCTGAAGCTCGTGGCAACCACGTTGATCTCCACGGTCGGCGGGGCATCCGGCCCCCTGTATGGAACGGCATTCTTGAAGGCTGCCATTGCCGTTGGAACGAGTGACAGCCTGGACCCGATCTCCTTGGTGGCCATGCTCACGGCGGCTCGCGACGGTATTGTGCTGCGCGGCAAGGCGGAATCCGGTGACAAGACGATGGTGGATGCCTGGACGCCGGCCGTGGATGCCGCTGTGCAGTCGCAGCAAGCCGGGGGAGATGTACTAGCGGTGCTATCCGCCGCGGCGACGGCAGCCGATCAAGGTGCGATCGCCACGGAACCCTTGATTGCGCGAAAGGGTCGGGCCAGCTACCTCGGTGAACGCTCCCAAGGCCATCGTGACCCCGGGGCTGAGTCGACCCGCCTGCTGCTGCAAGCTGGCGTGGACGCGATCGGCGGCTGATCATGGGGAAGACAGAACGAGTCGGGGTGGTCTTCGTTTCACACAGTTCGAAGATTGCTGACGGCCTCGTCGAACTCAGTCGTCAGATGGCGCCACACGTGTCGTTCTTGCCGGCTGGAGGTACTGACGATGACGGAATCGGCACGAGCTTCGCCCGTGTGACTGCGGCCATTGAGGCCGCGGAAGGCGGGGCGGGTGTCGTCGTGCTGTGCGATCTCGGGTCGGCTATTCTCACGGCGGAAACGGCCCTGGATTTTCTGGAGGACAACGTCAAGACCCGAATTCGCCTGGTGGACGCTCCGTTGGTGGAGGGGGGTGTTGCCGCTGGTGTCGCGGCGGAGATCGGGGGAGACCTCGACGCCGTTGCGGCGGCAGCCGGGTCGGCGATGGGGTCATCAGCGGCGCCGTCCGCAGCAGTGGGCGCCGCGGCAGAATCCGCCCACCGTCCTGTCGCGAGCCGCACGGTGATGCTCATCAATCGGGATGGGCTGCACGCACGGCCGGCCGCCGAGTTCGTGAAGCTCGCCAATACGTTCGATGTGCGCATCACCGTCAATGGAACTGAGGCCACGAGCCTGCTGGGAATCATGTCTCTCGGCCTGAGACGTGGGATGTCAGCAGAGATCTCTGCATCGGGCGTCGGCGCAGACGACGCCGTGCGTTCCCTGGCTGAACTTCTCGAATCCGGATTCGGCGAAGCCTAGGGTCCGATCGCCGACAGATCTCTTAGCACGCTCTGTCGGGTTTGTCGAATCGGGCGTACGCTTGTGTCATGAGTGCAGGCAAGGGGAGTGAACAGGACGAGGCACAGCTTCGTTCACTGGCCCAGGAACTGGGGACGCAGCCGTGTCCGGTATGCGGGCACGCCATGCGGGAACACTTCATCGATCGTTCGACGAAGAACACCGTCCTCAACTGTCCGGTCCCGCACCCGGGGGCCTGGGACCGTGACGCTTTCGAACCGGTCAATGAGTTGGGTATGGTGATTCACTCGGCCAAGCCTTCGCGAAAGACATCGCCCTGACACTGTGTGCGTGACTCGGTTCGCTGCTCCAGTTGTTCGTTGTCCACCGATGGCCGCTCCAGGCACTGACGTTCCGACGCCGGAGTGGGGTCGCCGCAGGTGAATGTGGCCGGTTCACTTGAGTCGGGTGCCGTGTGCTCCTATGATTTTTTGTAGCCGTCGGTGTTAGAGGCCTGCGGGAGCAGGAGTCTCATGCGATTTGTTGGGCGCGCCGCTGCAGGCGCCGTCGGATTATTCAATCTCGCCGTGTTGGCGGGCTGGTACAGCGGTCTCATCAGTCCGTCAGCGACTTTGCTGCCTGGTATTGCCCTGATGAGGCCTGAGACTGCTCTGGCATTCATCCTGCTGGCAATCGGAACCGGGCTCCGCCCGCCCAATGCAGCCGGTCGAGTGGCGGCTGGACTGGCCACTGTCCTGGGCATCATGGCCCTGGTGGAGTTCGCCACTGCTGCACCGCTGGCGCTGTTGAGCTGGCTTCCGAACGTGCTCGTGCCGGCCCAATCCGCCTCCATGGCGCCGGCTACCGCCGTTGCCGTGATCATGATGGGCATAGCAGTGCTCGCCCGCCGGAAGACACTCTCAAAGCTGACTCAGGGCCTTGCTGTCGCGAGTTTCTGTTTGACCCAGCTGGCACTGATCACGTTTGTTTACGGCGTGGCCGTAGCCCCCGAGGTGGCGACATTCAGGAACATGACCGTACCGACTGGGGTGAGCGTCGCCCTGCTGGTCCTCTGTATTTTGCTGCAATATCCGACTGAGGGGCTGATGGGTCTGCTGCGTGACGAGGGCGGCGCCGGCCGTCTGCTGCGCCCCATGGTGCCGGCCATGTTTGTCCTGCCGTTTGCGCTCGGTGCGGTGCTCTTGTGGGGAGAAGCCAACGGTGTCTTCAGCATCGCTGCCGGGGTTGCCACGTGCGTGATGGCCATGACCCTGCTCGGTTGCGGACTCATGTGGAGGGCAGCGCTCCGGTTGCGTCAACTCGACCGTTTCCGTGACGAGGCCGCAGGACGTCTCTCGGAGGCCAACCAGCTTCTGGAAGTGGTTGTTGCCGAGCGGACGGCAGAACTCGCGGCCAGCACCGCCAAGCTTGTCGCGCTCATCCGCCTGGCACCGGTGGGGATCGTGCAGCTGGGGCCGGGTGGGGCGGTGCTGACGACGAACGAGCAATGGTGCCTGCTCGCCGGAATCACCGAGGAGGCGGCGAAGCGTGACGGGTGGTTTGCCGCCGTACATCCCGATGATCGCGAACAGGTCGAAACCCAGTGGGCGGCTCAGATCCCTGCCGGAATCGGTTTTAATACGACCATGCGCTTTCGTCGCCCGGACGGGCAGGTGAGCTGGGTTCAGGTGAATACGGCTCCGATCGTTAAGGATGGCCAGGTCAGGGGAGTGATCAGCACTGTGACAGACGTGACGGCGCTGCGAGACGCGGAGGCATCTGCGCTGGCGGCACAAGAACTGTTTGTAGCCGCGTTCGCCTCGTCTCCGTTCGGGACCGCAGTCGTTAGCGATCGGGGCTTCGTTCTCGCTGCCAATGACCGGTTCGCCGGGCTCTCAGGTCGTTCTGCCGAGCTGCTGCGCGGTCACTCGATCGATGACATCTTCATGACCGACGGGGTGACGGAGTCCGTTCCGCCGGTTGTCCCGAGGGACGAGCGGCGGCTCCGACGCCCGGACGGGGCCGACATATGGGTGACGGTCAACGCGGCCCCGATCCTCGGTGAAGGCAACTTCGGTTCAATGCTCTACCAGCTCGAGGACATCACCGCACGGCGCATCGCCGAATCGCGCGTGGAACACCTTGCCTTCCACGATCCGCTGACCGGACTGCCCAACCGGCTGCTGCTCATCGACAGAATTCGCCAGGCGCTTTTGCTCGCCACTCGGCAGGGAACCACCGTCGGCTTGTTGTACATGGACCTTGACGGGTTCAAGCGCGTGAACGACACCTTGGGTCACCCGGCCGGAGATGCGGTGCTCATCGAGGTGGCTTCGCGGCTGCGGACCCACTGCCGCGAGACAGACACTGTCTCGCGGCTCGGAGGAGACGAATTCGTGCTCGTGATTCCCGGGCTGGGAGACCGCGCAGAGGTGATGAAAATCGCCGAGACGATAACGAGGATCATCGCTCGGCCAATCTCCTTCGGAGCCCAGACCACAGCGGTCGGCGCCAGCGTCGGTATCGCTTTCGGCGAGGGCCGTGACGATCCCGAAACTCTGTTGCGCAACGCTGACCAGGCGATGTACCAGGCGAAGGAGAACGGCCGGGGCCGGTATGAGGTTTTCGATGAGGACCTGCGTGGGCAGATAGAGCGTCGATACGACACGGAGAGAGCCTTGCGTAACGCGGTTGAACAGGGGGAGATCGAGACCTGGTATCAACCGATAGTCGCGCTGGATTCACTTGAGGTGGTTGCGGCGGAGGCCCTCGCTCGGTGGCGTCGGCCGGTGCAGGGATTGGTTTTTCCCGGTGATTTCATTTCCGTGGCCGAGGAAGCGGGCCTGATTGAGGGCATTGGGGGAGAGGTCCTGCGACAGGCCTGCCTGACGGCCGTGGCCATAGAAAACGGTCCCGCGGTCAGCGTCAATGTGTCGACCCACCAGTTTGCCCAGGACGATTTCGGAGCCGTGGTCCAGGGCGCCCTGCGCAGTTCGGGTCTACCAGCGGACCGGCTGTGGCTCGAGCTCACCGAGAGCAGCGCCATTGACGCCACTGGATTTGCGGCCAGGACATTTCAATCTGTAAGGGAGATGGGTGTGCACGTAGCCATCGACGACTTTGGCACCGGATACTCGTCTTTTGCGCACCTCCGTACGCTCACCGTTGACACCCTCAAGATCAGCATGACCTTCATCCAGGATCTCGAAAGGTCGACCAAGGATCGAGCGGTCGTGGCGGGAATGGTTCGAATGGCCGATTCACTCCGGCTCAGGGTCGTTGCCGAGGGAATCACGACGGCCAAGCAGCGGGACGTGCTGCTGTCGATGGGTTGCCCCTTGGGTCAAGGAGCGCTCTTCTCACCGCCGAAGCCAATGATTCCTGATCGCGTCCTCGGAGCTCACGGTAGCCCCTCAGGAACGGTGTATTGACATAATGCGCATTATCGGTCATTTAAACACAGTCTCTCACGCCATGCCAGCTGCTCGAGCCTCATGGCACTTTGGCGGGTAGCCCTAGTGAGTTTGGCGCCACGCAGATGCTGAAGGAGTGCACTGCGGAATACCTAACAACTGCCGTCGGCACCGGGGCACTGGTCTGAGATGCCGACGCAGCCAGCTCGTCCGGGAAGAGGCGTATGGCGCAATGTCGCGTTTGTAGAGCAATACGGAGCACCGGTCCGTGGGGCAATTCGTTCCGCTGGCATTCGTCTGCCCTCTGGACGTTTCTCAGTCCGGACCCTGATGCCCATTTCTCGGACTTAACGGAGAACGGCCACCTCGCCTCCTTCGGTCATCGTTTGGCGGAGATTCATCCGGAGACCTTCCAGGTGGCTCGCGTCGTCGGCACCTTATGCGCTTGGACCGTCACTGCGAGCTTTGACCTCGTCCGCCGTGGGGGTCGGGAATTGTCGGCGGCTGGGGTGCATTGCGACGAAGATCGACCATTGTTCTTCTCGCGAATCGTGGGGACGTCTTCGGAACTCCTCGAGTAGGTCGTAGATTCGGTCCCGCAACTCTTCTACTTCTGCCTTCGGTAGGCGGATGGCCAGGCGACTCATGGTGCGGCGCTCAAAAGGAGCGGCGTTGAGTTCGGCGACAAAGGCCTCCAGTAGGGGGTCGGTGATGTCTCCGACATCCAGATACCAAGACTTGCCCGTCGCCCGGTAAGGGATCTCCTGGGCGCCCCGATGACCACGACGAATTTCCTGTGCCTCAAGGAACCCGGTGTCGGTGAGTGTGCGCACGTGGTGGAGTGACGTGGCGGGGTTGAGGTCGAGCTCCCTGGCGATCTCGCGGTTCGTCAGCGTCTCGTCTAGGCAAAGGCGAAGGATGCGCAGACGAACCCCCGAGCCGAGGGCTTTGGCCTCAGCATCGGTGGCGGCCCGATGTTTCCTTGTTGGCTCCATGGCTCGTTCCTGGCTCATAAAGCAAACATAACCAAGGGATTGACAAAAATCAATCACTGCTGTTAGAAATGTGGTCCACACTCCCAACCACTCCGGAGAGCCTCACTTCATGCACCCGAACTCCACCTCTGCCACCGTCCGCCCGCTCACCGCTAGCCTCTGGCGGCACCACGACTTCAGGCAACTCTGGATGGGCGACACCGTCTCAGTGTTCGGAAATCAGTTTGTACTGTTCGCGATGCCCCTCATGGCTGTGCAGCTACTGCACGCGGATGCGTTCGAAATGGGCATTCTGGCCGCTCTCGAGTCGGCAGCCTTCCTACTCGTCAGCCTGCCGGCTGGAGCTTGGGTGGACCGGTCGCGTAAGAAGATTGTCATTGTCCTAGGCGACCTGCTCCGCGCCGTGCTTCTGCTAACTCTTCCACTGGCCTGGCTGCTCAGCTCCCTCACCCTGCCCCATCTATACCTCGTCGCCGCCCTCGTCGGTGTCATCACGGTCCTCTTCGACGTCGCCAACCAGTCCTACCTACCTGAACTCGTCGACGGCGACCAGATCGCAGACGGCAATGGCAAACTCCAAGCAACTCAGCAGACCGCCGCGGCCGTCGGCCCTTCCGCGGCGTCGGCTCTCGTAAGCTGGATCGGTTCGCCGCTAACTATCGTCGTGACAAGCGTGTGCATGGCACTCTCCAGTTTGTTCGTGAGCCGGATACACCACCGGGAGGAAGCGGCCGGCCCGCAAGTGCGTCGACCGATGGCTGCGGAGATCCGCGAGGGACTGAGGTTCGTCCTAGGACATCCGCTCCTGCGACGCATCGTCGCTTGTACCGGGACAGCGAACCTCGCCTCGTCCGCCATTTTCGCCCTCTTCGTGCTTTACACCCTGCGCACGCTCGACTTGTCCGAGATTACGCTCGGCATCGTAATGTCCGCGAGTGCTGTGGGCGGTATCATCGGCGCCATCACCGCCTCCCGCGTCCAGCGACGCGTTGGCGAAGGGCGGGCTATCCCGCTGGCCGCGGTCCTCAGCGGCGCGGCCCTGCTGTCCATACCGCTGGCAAGCACGTTGCCAGCGGTTCCCACACTTGTGATCGGCGGTTTTCTCATTTCGTGGGCGGTCGTCATCTACAACATCACCCAGGTGAGCTTCCGCCAGCGCCTATGCCCCAAGCCCCTTCTCGGACGAATGAACGCCTCGGTACGCTTCCTCGTTTGGGGGCCGATGCCCGTCGGCGCATTCCTTGGTGGCACAATCGGAAACTTCCTCGGGATAGTTCCGACGCTCTGGATCTTCGCCGTGCTCGCCGTTTTTGCCGCACTGCCCGTCTTGTTCTCCCCGCTCCTCACCATGCGCGACCTTCCGCGCGAGCTAGATGCGCTCGCCGAGGCATCTCACTCCTGATCTGCTGAGGTGCCGATCATTCAACACCACGCCAACGGCGCGGTGGACTAGCGCGCTGACGTTCCTGACTGATGTCAGTAGTTCGATTCGTCAATTGGTCATTTACTGGTCAGGAGATCGGCCGTGACCTATTCTCCTGATCGTTGTTCCTAGCTGAGAAAAGGGTTGACAAACGAATGTTGCTCACGCTCACCCAGCGTTTCCTCCGTGGACTGGAGCTGTCCCCGGATCGTCCGGCCCTACGGATGGACTCGGGCACCTTCAGCTACCGAGAGTTGCACGAGACCGCATTGCGGTGGGCGGGCTCTCTGAGGGCGGCAGGATCTCCGGTGTCGGTGGGGGTGCTGGCGGGCAAGAGCATGACATCTTATGTCGGCATTCTCGCGACCTTGTATGCGGGCGCCACGGTCGTTCCGCTTCAGCCGGACTTCTCTCCGTTGGTACTCCGTAGGATGCTTAGGCTCGCCGAGGTCGACACGCTGATCGTCGATCAACACGGTCTGGAACTTCTACCTGACTTCATCGACGAGAAATCGGCCGTTCGAGTCCTCAACACCGGTGGATTCGGCGACCGGTTCGCCACTATCCCCATAGTGTCGTCCCCGGAGTTCGCTGCGCCGACTCAGGTGTCGATGCAGGACCGGGCATTTATGCTCTTCACGTCCGGGTCGACGGGCGTTCCCAAAGGAGTTCCGCTTACACACGGTGGTTTCGCGCACTACTTCGACCAGCTCGACCGACGGTGCGACTTCGGCCCCGATGACGTGTTCTCCCAGACTTTCGATCTCAACTTTGACTGTGGGATTCACGACCTATTCTCCGCCTGGGGTTCGGGTGCAACCTTGCAGGCAATCCCTCCGTCTACCTACCAGGATCTTCCTGCGTTTCTTGCTGAGCATGGTGTGACTGTCTGGTACTCCACGCCGAGCGCGATTTGGATGACACGCGAGCTGGGGGGTCTGTAGGACGGCGCGCTCAGCGGCTTGAGGTGGTCGTTCTTCGCTGGGGAGGCGTTGCGCTGTCAGGACGCCGCCGACTGGCAAGCGGCAGCACCACGATCGAATGTGGAGAATCTCTACGGGCCCACCGAGCTCACAATTAACGTATCTTGGCATCGGTGGCAGGGCGAGGAATCGGCGATACGTGGTGTTAACGGAACCGTGCCGATCGGCAAGATCCATGACGAACTCGATTTCCTCCTGATGACTGAGCATGGGGAACGGTCGTCTGTGGATGGTGAGCTGTGGGTTAGCGGTCCACAGATGGCCATCGGGTACCTTGATCCGGCCGATGAAGAGGGCCGGTTCGTAGAGCTAGACGACCGGCGCCGGTACCAAACCGGCGACCGAGTCAGCATGACCGACGGTGAACTCTCCTTTGTCGGGCGCATCGACTCTCAGGTGAAGGTGCATGGCTGGCGCGTCGAGTTGGCAGAGGTCGACCATGCGGTTCGCCAGTGTGACGGGGTCCATGACGCGGTCACCGTCGCCAGATCAGCGCAACACTGGACGGAGTTGGTGGTTTTCTATACCGGCGACAAGATCCCGAGGGCCGAGCTGGTCTCTGTTGTGCGTGAATTGCTGCCACATAGTATATTGCCGCGCCAGTACGTCCACCTCGAGCATTTTCCGCTGAACCCCAACCGAAAAGTCGACAGGCTTGCCCTGCGAAGGCGAGCGGAGGACATGATGAGCGCGAGCGAATTGTGGGCGGCCGGCAGCTCAATTTTGTGATGTGAGTCGATCGAGAAAGGACATTGCGATGTCAGACGATAACGGCCGAGTAAGGCTGCTACAGATGCTCGAGTACCGACAGATATTTGAGGACAGACTCGAGCGAATTGACCGCGCGAATCCCTTCGACTCGATCTACGACGTGGATACCGAGCGATCCATCGAGCTATGGGAGCTTCCGGAAACGGACCAACTGTCGATCGGAAGAAACGCCAGATATTCTCCCACTCCAGTCCGTACCGTGCGCAATGCACTCGCGAGATGTGGCGTCAGTTAGGAGGACGTGTCGTTCGTCGACGTCGGTTGCGGTAAAGGGCGAGTCATTCTCCTCGCATCCGAATTCCCGTTCCGTCGGATTATCGGTGTCGAGGCATCAGAAACTTTGTGCACCATCGCTCGCAGCAACGTGGAGGCTCTCTCGAAGCCTCGCGATGGATGCGACAGGATTGACGTGATACATGGTGATGCCAGTGTTTTCGAAATCCCGGACGACTCGGGGCTCTTCTATTTTTACGAACCCTTTTCAACGGACGTATGTTCGGAGGTTCTCGAGAGTATCGAAGCGTCGATCCGAGATCGACCCCGCGACGTACGATTGTGCTTCACTGGCATGGGCCAGCCTGTTGGGGAGGAGAGCGAGCGCCAGGCGAGCCGTTCGGGAAGTGAATGCGACTGTGCCCAATGCCGACTAGGCGAGCTGCTCGTCCAGGAAGGAAAGCGTTTGGGTCCACGCATCGGTCGCGGCGTTGGCGTCGTAGGTCATGCTGTTGGTGTCGTTGAAGAAGGCATGCCCGACACCTGGGTAGACCTTGGCCATGAAATCGACTCCGCCGCCGGTGAGTGCGGCTGTAACTTCCGGCAAGGTGGCCATCAGCGAAGCGTCCTGATCTCCATAGAAGGCGAGGACGGGGCACGCGATGTCTTGGACTCCCGTTCCGGCGGGGGCGTGCCCGTAGAACGGGACCGCTGCCCGAACGCGGGTGTCGGCGGCGGCAAGTGCGAAGGCGTAGCCTCCGCCGAAGCAGAAGCCGCTGACGCCGACGCGACCGGCGACCCCGGGTTGAGTGCTGAGGTAATCAACGGTCTTGGTGAGGGCATCGACGGCCCAGGCGGCGAATTCCGGCGCGCGTGCGGGTACGAGGCGGTCGCGGAGCAGTGGCTGGGCGGCCGTACGGGTCGCTTCATCCGCGCTGAAGACCAGGGACTGGAGCTCGAGGCCCACTTCAGGAACAATTCCGATGCCACTGAGCAGGTCGGGGGCGATCACGAGGTATCCTTCCGCCGCAAATCGGTCCGCGACGTCGCGGATGTGGTCGACGAGGCCCCAGATCTCGTGGATAAGGATGAGCCCACCCTTGATGGGGCCGGTCGGGTCGCTGCGGTAGGCGGTGAGGTTGTCGTTGATCTGGATCAGTGCCATGGATCTCTCTTTTCGCGTGGTGCACCGCACGGAGGTGGATCTCCGGATCGGTCATCGGTCGACGACCATGCTAGACCGCACCGGGCTCGGCCCGGAAGCTCGACAGGAATTCGCGCCCGACACGGCTTTTTCTCCATGTTTGCTGTGAGCCAGTTTTGTGAATCGTTCGGTACACAATAAATTGGAGATTTCGCGATCAGAAAACAGAGGAGCCCTCGATGGCCTCATCCGCTACCGCCGTCAGTACCCAAATCCAACTCGCAGCCCGCCCCGTCGGCTGGCCGACGGATGCTGATTTCCAGTCCGTGCGCACCGACCTTCCCAACCTGTCCCCCGGCCAGATTCGCGTCGCCAACGCGTTCGTCTCCGTTGACCCGTACATGCGCGGTCGGATGAACGACGCCAAGTCGTACTCCGCTCCCTACGCGCTCGGCGAGACCATGACCGGCGGAGCCGTGGGCCGGGTCATCGCCTCAGCCTCCGACGCCGTCGCGGTGGGCGACGTCGTCGTGCACCAATTCGGGTGGCGCGACCTCGTGCAGGAAGACGCCTCCGGCTTCCGCGTCGTGCCGGAACTGCCTGGAGTGCCGCTCTCCGCCTACCTCGGCGTGCTCGGTATGACCGCCCTCACCGCCTACGTGGGCCTGCTTGAAATCGCCCAGCTCACAGAAGGTGACACGGTCTTCGTTTCCGGGGCAGCCGGGGCAGTCGGCAGCATGGTCGGCCAGATCGCTCGGTTGAAGGGCGCCAAGCGCGTGATCGGCTCGGCGGGCTCTGCTGAAAAGGTGGCCCTGCTGACCGGCAAGTACGGCTTCGACGCCGCTTTCAACTACAAGGACGGTTCCGTCACCGACCAGCTCGCCGCGGCAGCCCCGGACGGGATCGACGTCTACTTCGACAACGTCGGCGGGGACCACCTCGAAGCCGCCCTGGCCAGTTTCAATGACGGCGGCCGGGCTGCCATCTGTGGCGCGATCTCGCTGTACAACCGCACGGAGGCATCCTCGGCACCCCGCAATCTGGCGAACATCATCGGCCGGGGCCTGACCCTGAAGGGCTTCATCGTCGGCAACTACGTGCAGCACTTCGACGCGTTCTCCACCGACATGGCCGGCTGGCTCGCCTCCGGCGAGGTCGTTTTCGACGAGACCGTCGTCGACGGCATCGAAAATGCCGTCGATGCCTTCCTCGGCCTCATGCGCGGAGAGAACACCGGCAAGATGGTCGTGCGCACAGCCGATTGACCGAACTCGCGAGTAACGTATCCCCCTATCCCCCGTACCATCCCCGTTTATTAGGAGAAATCATGACTTCCGTACTTTTCGTTGTCACCGCCGCAGACCACTGGACCCTCAACGACGGCACACTGCACCCGACCGGCTACTGGGCCGAGGAACTCGCTGAGCCGCACCGCTTGTTCACTGAGGCCGGCTGGCAGATCACCCTCGCGACGCCGAACGGCGTCGCCCCGACACTGGATGCATCCAGCATCGCTCCGCAGGCTGCCGGCGGCCAAGACCGGGCCGCGGCCATCGTCGCGTACCTCGACAGCATCCGTCCGGTGCTGGACGCCCCGCGCTCGATCTCCGATATCGACGTGTCCGATTACGACATCGTCTTCTACCCGGGCGGGCACGGCCCCATGGAAGACCTCGCCGTCGACGCCGTCTCCGGGGGCATCCTGACCGAGGCGCTGGACTCAGGGCGTATCGTCGGAATCCTCTGCCACGCGCCGGCCGCCCTCCTCGCCGCCAAGCGCGCCGATGGCAGCTGGCCGTTCACCGGCTACCGGATGACCGGATTCACCGACGAAGAAGAGACGCTGGGCGGCCTGGCGCCGAAGGCGCCGTGGCTGGTTCAGAGCCGCCTGGAAGAGCTCGGCGCCGACTTCGTCGCCGGCCAGGCCTGGGGCGAGCACATGGAGATCGATCGGAACCTGTACACGGGCCAGAACCCGGCATCCTCCGGCATGCTCGCCGGCGCGATCATCGCCGCCGTCGCTGCGAAGGTCTAAACAGTAGCGGGTGGGACGTTCTGATGATCGCCCCACCCGTCACCGCCGGCGTCGCGGCAGCCGTTCAGCGCTGGCCGGTGCCGAGTGCCTCCCGGGCAAGAAAGTCCTCAACGCCGACGACTCGGGCGAAGGTTCCGTTCATCGCGGCTAAGAACGCGGCATGAACGGTTGCCCCCGGGATAGTGATGTCCCCGAGGGTGAGGTCGGGCGCGGCGCACGCCTCCTCGATCACAACATTGCTGAAGTCGTTCTCGGCGGCAGCTCGCGTGGTCGAATCGACGCACATGCTGCTCATCATGCCCGTGATCACCAGTTCGGTCACCTCGAGACTGCGCAGGTGCTCAAGCAGCGATGTGCCCAGAAAGCTGTTGGGCTGTGACTTCTGGATGGTCGTTTCGCCGGGCAGCGGCGCGACCAGGTCGTGGATTTCGATTCCCGGTGTCCCCGGCTTGAGGAAGCCGGCGTCGGGGTTTGTCTGCACGTGGAATATGTGCACGATCGGCTCACCCTGAGACCGGAACCTTTCAATAACCCGAGCGGCGGCCGCAGCTGCTTCCACGGGACCGACGAGGGGCAAGGCCCCACCGGGGAAATAGTCGCGCTGGATATCGATTACGAGAAGTGCACGTGTCATGCACTTGAGTATGGACCCCCGCGGCGCACGCCCGGGCCACTACCCGGCGCCGGAGCGGTCTGCGTCTGGGACCATCCGGAAGCAATCAGGCTCGGACGAGGTGGATCAGCACCGCCGATTCGGGGTTGAGAATAGGCATCGGCAGGCCGACCTCTGTGAGGAAAACGCCGGAGGCGATAATACCGCCGGGGATCCAACCCACGTTCTCGATGCTTCGGTAGGGCGAGGACTGAGTGGGAAAGATCACCGTCACGGCATAGTCGGCCTCCGGATCCAGCCCGGGAAACCCGACTCGCCCTGGAAGCTCGGCAACGGACGTGGCGACGCTCACGAACGCGAAGAGCGCCTCTGAGCCGTCCGCGGCGATGGAGCCGTTGAGCGTGTGGGCGGGGTCGGTGAGGTCGGCGTGCACAGCTGTTCCGGAGTGGATGAGACCGCGATGCGCCTTGTAGAGCGCCACCGCCTGGGCCAGTTCCGCGAAGTCTTCGTCGTCGAGGTTGCCAACGTCCCACTCGATCCCGAAGTGTCCGAACAGGGCGACGATTGCCCGAAACGACAGTGAGTGCGTGCGGGCCGTCGTGTGAGCGGTTGACGGCCCGATATGGGTGCCCACGAGCTCCGGAGGGAGCACCGCCTCAGTCCACCGCTGAATGGTGTGACGTTCCAAGGCATCGTTGCAATCCGACGCCCAGACCCGGTCGGTTCGTTCGAGGATCCCCAGATCCACCCGCGCACCACCGGACGAACAACTCTCGATCTCCACGCTCGGGTGCGCCCGCCGAACGGCATCGATGAGGCGATAGGCGGCAAGGGTCTGGTCGTGAGCAGACGATGAGCCGGCATGGCCCATCTCCACCAGGTCCCGGTTCTGGTCCCATTTCAGGTACGAAATATCGTTCTCCGAAAGCAGGGCGTCGAGTCGGGAGAAGATGTGGTCCCAAGCCTCGGGGTTGACCAGGTCGATCACCTGTTGGTTCCGCCACGGCAGGGGTGTGCGACCGTGTCCGGGGCCGCTGATCCAATCAGGATGAGCGCGGATGAGATCGGAGTCCTCATTGACCATCTCCGGTTCAACCCAGAGCCCGAACTGCATGCCTCGGGCGCGGACATCGCTGATGATCGTGGTCAAGCCGGCAGGCCAGACGTCTGTGTCGACGTACCAGTCGCCGAGCCCGGCCGTGTCGTCCCGGCGATGGGCGAACCAGCCGTCATCGAGCACGAAACGTTCAACGCCGAGCTTTTCGGCGCTGTGGGCCAGTTCTTTCAGGCTGGCGAGATCATGGTTGAAGTACACCGCTTCCCAAGTGTTGAGGACCACCGGCCGTGGACTTCGCGGATGCGATGACCGCGACCGCAGCCACCGGTGGAAGGTCTGCGTGACACCGTCGAGGCCACTGGCAGAGTGCACGGCGTACGTCCACGGAGCTGTGTAGGACTCCCCCGGCGTCAGCGTCATCTCGCCCGGTGAGAAGAGTTCGGTGTTGCCGATCATCGCCGAACCGGACGGGGTCAGCTCGACGTACGTGGAGTGGTTGCCGCTGAAGCCGAAGTGTGTCGCCCAGACTGATCCGGCTCGATTGCCGAAGCCGGTGGAGCCGACGGCGGTGAAAAGCGAGGAGTCGTGTCCGGTTCGTCCATGACGGAATTCGCGCAGCCATGTTCCCTGCCGGAGCGGCTGGCGCTGCGGATGCTGTTCCCGACACCATCTGCCGGTGAGATCGAGCACCTCCGCGGCGCCGAGCCCGGTCGGGACCGGAGTCGTCAGCGCCAACAGGGAGTAGTCAGAATCTCCCCTGTTCGCCACGGTGCTTCGCAGTCGCAGCATTCCTTCATCCGAGAGACGAACCTCGATGACGACCTCGATGGCCACTTCCGGATCGGTCATGGTGATCTCGTGACCGCCGCCCGCGAGTGTTCTGGACTGGCTGGTGACCAGCAGCGGTGAAAATGCGGTCCCGTTGCGACGATGGCCTTCCAATGCCGGGCGCCCGCGCCAGCCGCTGGACGCTTGCGGCAGCAGTTCCTGCTTCGCTCCGGTGGCCAGCGAAGAATTCGGGACCGGGTTGCTCACGATGCCCGGGTGACCCCGATCGCCGAGGTCGGCGCCCCAGTGCACCACAACCGGTGTCGGCCCGGACAGGTCCAGGACGAAGGCCACTCCCCCGCCACGCAGGTTGACGATATGACTCATGTGTTGCGCTTTCTGTTCGATTCACAGGGCATGAGGCGGACTCGCGGACGTGTGGGCGTCATCCGCTCCGAGGGTCTTCCCGGACAACCGCGACGCCGCCGGCGACGACGGTGAGCTGCCCACGCGTGGGCATCCCGGTCAACAGGTTCAGACCGTTCACCTGGACCACCGCGTCGGTGTCGCTGTGGTTGATCGCGAACACCCATGTTCGAGTGCCGTCGGAGCGCTGGACCACTTCGATGTCTCCGCTGCTGGGATGGGCCGGCGAGAGTGCGATGTCGGCGAGCACCTCCGTGAGGAATTCAGCGATCCCGGGGCCGTTGAGGGAGGTTCCGACGTAGTAGGCCGAACCGTGGCCCACTCGGTTCCGCGTGAGGGCCGGCGAGCCGGTGGTCGGCCCGGTCGTGTATTCGGCCAGGACCTCGGCTTTTTCGACCCGTCCGAGCTCGCTGAAGAATCTGCCGGAACCAAAACGACTCAAACCCACCACGGTGCCGGCGCGCAAGGGGTAGAACTCCTCAACGCGCACCCCCGTCAGCTCCACGAACGCCCCCGGGTAACCACCGAGGCGAACATGATCATCTTCGTCGACGATTCCCGAAAAATAGGTGATGATGACCGTGCCGCCGGCGTTGGCGTACGCCCGCAGATTGCGAGCCCCCGCATCCGTCATCAGGTACTGCATCGGGACGACCACCACGCGATAGCCGCTCAGGTCGTCGACGGAACGGCGGAAGTCCGTCGTGTACCCGAGCCGATACAGGGCATCGTGCCAGAGCCGGGTCTGGGCCATCAGGTTGAGGTCGGCGCTCGGGTGGGCGTCCAGTTCGCTCGCCCACCGGGCATCCGTGTCATGGATGATGGCGATGTCGGTGTGGGAGACCGTTGAGCCGACAACTTCAGAGATCGAGCGCAACATCGTGCCGAGTTCAACGACCTCACGCCAGATCTTGGAGTCGACGCCGGCGTGCGGCACCATGGCAGAGTGGAATTTCTCCGATCCCGCCTTCGCCGCCCGCCATTGGAAGAACAGGGCGGCGTCGGCGCCTCGGGCGATGTGCTGCAGGGAGTTGCGCAGCAGCTCCCCCGGTGCTTTGGCGATGTTCCGCGGCTGCCAGTTCACCGCGGAGGTGGAGTGCTCCATCAGAATCCACGGCGCACCGTAGGACAGCCCCCGAACGAAATCGGACGTCATGGCCAGGTCCTGGAAATTGCGCTCATCCTCGGCCAGGAGGTAGTGGTCGTTGGAAATGACGTCCAGGTGCTTGGACCAGTTCCAGTAGTCGATGGGCTTGTCCAATCCCATCTGGAAACCCATGAAATTCGTCGTCACCGGAAGCGTCGAGTGGGAACGGAGGATCTCTGCTTCGGCGTCATAACAGGCGAGGAGCTCGTCGGAGGAAAACCGGGCGAAGTCCAGGACTTGGGTGGGATTGATGAAGGTGCCGGATTGCCGCGGCGGGGTGATGTCCTCGAAGCGATCGTAGTGCTGTGACCAGAACGCGGTCCCCCAGGCCTCATTCAAGGTGTCGATCGAGTCGTACTTCTTCCCCAGCCATATTCGGAACGCCGCTGCCGACACTTCGCAATAACAGGGTTGGTTATGACAGCCGTACTCGTTATGAACATGCCACATGATCACGCCGGGGTGGCTGGAATACCGCTCGGCGATCGCTGTGGTCAGCGCTGCCGCCGCTGTGCGGTACTCCGGGCTGGAAGCGCAGAACGACTGACGGGATCCATAGCCGAGTCGGATGCCCGACGCCGTCACTGGGAGCGTCTGGGGATACGTCGCGGAAAACCAAGGCGGAGGGGACGCGCTCGCGTTGGCCAAGTCGACGCGGATGCCCGATTCGAAGAGGAGGTCCAGAACGGCGTCAAGCCACCCGAACTCATAGACGCCTTCCCGGGGTTCGAGCAGCGCCCAGCTGAATATACCCACACTGACGAGGTTGACTCCAGCGGATCGCATCAGGGCGACGTCTTCACGCCACACGGACGGATCCCACTGTTCGGGGTTGTAATCCGCTCCGAACCCGAAGCTAGGGGTGCCGCTATCGGTCAGCCGCGAGGTTATCCGCTTCATGGTCATCCCTTGCTGGCGCCGAGGGTCAGGCCGGCGACGAACTGCCGCTGCAAGGCGATGTAGATTATCAGGGTCGGAATCAGCGTGATGATCGCTCCGGCGGCCAGCAGGTTGTAATTGGACAGGAATTGGCCCTGAAGGTTGTTCAGTCCCGTCGTGACAGGCAGCATGTTCCCACTCTGGATGAAGAGCAGTGGCCAAAAGAAATCGTTGTAGATCCAGATGATTTCCAGCGTGCCCAGTGCCGCCAGCGCCGGGCGCGTGAGCGGCATGATGATCTCCCAATACTGCCGCCACAGGCCTGCTCCGTCGACGAACGCCGCCTCTGTGATGTCGTTCGGCAGGGCCTTCATGTAGTTGGACAGCACGAATGTGCAGAAGCCGATTTGAAACGCTGTGTCCACGGCGATCACGGCGAAGTACGTATTGAGCAAGGTGCCGGATCCGCTCACGGAGTAAGGCAGTTCGATGTTTTTGAATAACTGGAACAGCGGCGCCGCCAGTACCTGCGGCGGCAAGAGGTTTCCCGCGGTGAACATGATGAGCAGGGTGATGTTGAGCTTCCAGCTGAACCTGCTGACGGCAAAGGCCATCATCGAGGCGAAGAACAGGGTGAGAATAACACTGGGGACCACGATGATCAGCGAATTCGTCATGAGCCCCGCAAAACCGCCCTGGTTCCAGGCCAGAACGAAGTTGTCGAAGTTGAAGCCGCCGCCGAAGCTGAAGTAGCCGTACTTGTCGGTGTTCTCCTTGGAACGCAGGGCTGTGAAGACGGCCCAGCCCAGTGGAATCAACCACAGGACCGCCATGATGATCAGGAAGGCGTGCACCCCGTACCGTGGCCGCGAAAGCGATCCGGTCTTGCGAGCCCGCGGGCTGGCGGTGTCTGGGACTGATTCTGTGCCCCCGGTTCGGCCGGGTACTGTTCGGGTGTCGAGGCGGGACACTCATGCCTCCTTTTTGAAGGTGCGGTTGAGGTACAAGATGATGGGCACCAGAGAAACAACGAGCAGAATGGCCGCCAAAGCTGAACCGACCCCGATGACCTGACCCTCGCCCACCAGATTCTGTACCACCAGGGCGCTGATGAGTTCCAGGCCATTCGTTCCGCGGTTGATGACGTAGACGATATCGAAGGCGCGCAACGATTCAATGATGGTTATCACGACGATGACGATATTGATCGGCCTCATCACCGGAAACACCACCTGAAAAAATGTCTGGACCGCATTGGCTCCGTCGAGGGAGGCAGCCTCCCGAAGTGCGGGATCAACCCCCTTGAGCCCGGCTAAGTACAGAATCATCACGTAACCGGCATGCCGCCAGGTCGCCGCGATGAGCGCGGCCCAAATATTGACGTCCGGGTTGCCGAACCAGTCCACGGCCTGCGGCGTTCCGGACGTCCCCAGCATGAAGTTCAGCAGCCCGTTGTTCTGCGAGTAGAACAACTGCCAGATCACTCCGATCAGCACCAGCGACAGCATCACCGGTGCGAAGAAGATGCTTTGGTAGATCCGCGTCCCGCGAATGTTCTGATCCAGGAGGATCGCCAATAACAGCCCGAGCGGGGTTGCAATCAGTGCCAGAAACGCCAACCACAGCACATTGTGCTGGAGTGCCGGCCAGAAAGGCGGGTAGTCCTTGAAAATGAAGGCGTAATTCGCCAGGCCGGCCGGCCTGATATCGGAGAACGCCAGCCCATTCCAGCGCACGAATGACAACACGACCGAAATCAGTGTGGGGATCCAGATCAGAACCAGTTGGATCACCGTCGGGACCAGGACCATCGCCGCCAGGATGACCTTGTCGCCACGCGAAAGCAGGCTGTACCGACGGCGCCGGACGGAGGAATGTCCTCCGTCCGGCGCCGTCGGCTGAGCGAGAGCCGTGTCAGCCACGATGAACTCTCGTCCTACTGGGCGGCGTAAAGCGCTTTGGCCTGCGCTTCGAGATTCGCGGTGTCGACCGTGCCGTCCTTCAGGAAGCCCTGCAGCGCCGGGATCATCACGTTGTTGGCCATCGCGGGCAATGCGTCCCGGTCGAAGAATTGGCTGATCGACTTCGCGTTGGCGATGACGTCGGCCAGCTTCTTGTTGAAGTCGCTGTATCCGGAGGTGTCTGCGCCCTTCACCGTCATCAGGTTGGACTTGTCGACCGAGAAGTACGCTTCTTGTCCGGCCGGGGTTCCCATGAACGCCAGGAAATCACGCGCGGCCGGGTTCGTCCCGCCCTTTTTCGAGAGCATGAGCCCGTCGATGGGCGCCTCGACGGCATCCTGGCCCTCCATGGCCATCTCCGGGAAGGGGAAGAAATCGATATCGGCCAGCACGGCCGGGTCGGTGAACTGCTGGGTGACGAATGAGCCGAGCAGATACATGCCCGCCTTCCCGGTGCCCAGCAGCTGTGCGGCTTCCTGCCACGTCAGACCGAGAGCGTTGGCTGACTGGTAAGGAAGCAGCTGCTTCCAGTTGTCGAAGACGTTTTGCACTTTCTTCTGGTCCCAGGATTCCTTGTGAGCAGTCAGGTCCATGTGGAACTGGTACCCGTTCGTGCGCATGTTGATGTAGTCGAAGGTGCCCATCGCGGGCCAACCGTCCTTGTCGGCGAAGGCGATCGGGGTCAGACCATCTGCCTGCATCTGCTTGGCCACAGCGACCAGCTGATCGAACGTCTTCGGGACGGTATAGCCCTTCTCCGCCCAGACACTCTTACGGTAGAAGAATCCCCAGGGGTAGTTGTAGTTGGGGACGAAGTACTTCTTGCCGTCGTCGCCCGTTGAGGCGCTCGCCAGTCCGGTGCTGAAGTCGCCTCCGATCTTGTCCCACACGTCGTCAATCGGCGCCACCAGACCCTTGTCGGCGTAGTAGCGCATCCGGTAACCGGCGAACCATGTGAAGGAGTCGTCAGGGCTGCCCTGAAGGTACGTGTTGATGTTGTTCTGGAAATCGTTGTGGGAGACGGTGTTGGTGGTGACGGTATCGCCGGAGGATTTCTGGAATGCGGCGACGAGCGCCTGATAGGCCCGCTTGGGGACGTCATCGGACGCGGCGGAACCGAACGTGAGTGTTTGAGCGCCGGCTGTGGATGATGTTGCCCCTCCCGGCGTGCAGGCTGCCAGCAGGGAGATCGCTGCCATGCTCATCGCCCCGGTCAAGACCAGGCGCCTGTCTACCTGGATGTCCGCGATCGATCCGAATGCGCTGAGCTTTCCAGTCGTCATGGCAATTACTCCTTCGTAATCGAAATTCTTATCAAAACCGTGCCGCAGCACAGGGTCCAGTTCCACCCCGGGAGGAGCTGTCGTCCATCCCGGGGTTGAGCTTGTCGAGGCGGGATTGACGTAAGTATAGAAAGCAGGAGAACCTGTTGCCAGTCCCCCCTTCTGGCCGAAAGCTGACCGGCCAGAGAACGCCTGGGCCGGCTCGGCGGAACAATATGGGTGCATCCATGGTTGAAGTGACCATGACAACTATCGGAATCATCGGTGCAGGAAATATCGGAAGCCAGATCGCCCGCAAGGCGGTAGCGAACGGCTATGACGTCGTGATCAGCAATTCGCGTGGCCCGGAGACACTCGCGGACCTCGTTGCGGAGCTGGGTTCGAAGGCGACCGCCGGAACGGCAGCACAGGCCGCAGACGCAGCGGACATCGCCGTTGTCACCGTGCCCCTCAAGGCGTATCAGGACGTACCGGTCGCGCAGCTCGCGGGCAAGATCGTGATCGACACCAACAACTACTACTTCGAGCGCGACGGCCATATCGACGCCCTCGACAACGGTGAGGCGACCGTGACCGGCATGCTGCAGGCACACTTGCCCACCTCGCGCGTTGCCAAGGGCTTCAACCACATCATGGCCAGCGACATCACCGCGAATTCCCTTCCGGTCGGTGATCCTGACCGTCGTGCGCTCGCCACAGCGTCGGACTTCGCCGACGCAGCCGAATTCGTCACGAAGCTCTATGACGAATTCGGTTTCGACACCGTGAACATCGGCCCGCTTGCCGAGAGCTGGCGCGTCGAGCGCGATCGTCCGGCCTATGTCATCCGACAGAACGCCGTCGAACTCACAGCCAACCTGGCGAAGGCACCGCGCACGGTCTGATCAGTGCACGCACCGCTGTGGTCCGGTTCGCCTTGCGCAGCCGGACCACAGCCATGTCTCCGCCGGTGATGCCACCGAGCTTGCGTCCAACGGACTGCTGAGAACGCTGTTCGGGATGATTGGATCGCCCGGCGCCGCGACGTGAGCCGGATCGTCGGCTAGGGAACCATCCAGCCGAGGATGGGTGTGCTCTGCAGTGCCACAATGATCGTCAGGAAAGCCAGCAGGCCGAGGCTCCACCCGAGCAGTTTGCGCAGTAGCGTGCTTTCCGCTCCTTCAAGTCCGATTGCCGCTGCTGCGACGGCCAGGTTCTGCACCGAGAGCATTTTTCCGATCACCCCTCCCGACGAGTTGGCCGCTGCCATCAGCACCGGCGACAGACCGGTCGAATTGGCTGCGCTGACCTGCAGCTGGCCGAAGAGGGAATTGGATGAGGTATCGGAACCGGTCAACGCCACACCGATCCAGCCGATCAACGGGGAGAGCAGCGCGAAGAAACCGCCGGCGGAGGCCAACGCGACGCCCAGAGTACTGGCCTGACCGGACAGGTTCATCACGAACGACAGGGCCAATACGGCGCTGACGGTCACGATGGTCCAGCGCAGCTGCATCAGGGTTTCCTGATAGATGCGCACGCCCTGGCGGAACGAGATCTTGTACACGCCCATGGTGATCAGACCGGACAGCAGCAAAAGGGTGCCGGTGGCCTTGAGGTGGTCAAGCTTGAACATCTGTGCGGCGACCGGCTTCCCGGACGGGTCCGTGACGTTGAGTCCGGGCCACTGGAAGGTGACACTGCCGATGACCGCGAGCCAGGCCTTGATCACAGGAATCTGGGCGATGGCGAAGATCGTCGTGAGGATCAGGTACGGCGCAATGGACATCCAGATATCGGGTGCGGATGGACGTGGCGTGCTCGGCTGAAGAGCGCCGAGCGTCGACGGGGATGAACCGGAAATCGCACCTGCAACCGCGCGGCGACCGGTGCCGGCGGCCTGTGAGCGTGATCCCACTGAGGTCGGGGCCGAAACCGTTATGGGCGCTCCGGCTGAGGTGATGTCGACAGCATCCTCGTGTGTCGTGCCGATGATCTCGCTCGGCTTCCAGAATCTGAGCATGACGAGGATGGCCAGCACGGTGGCCGCGGCGGCGATGACGTCGGTCAGTTCAACGATCAGGAAGTTGGAGGCGACGAACTGTGACACGGCGAAGACGATTCCTGCCACGACGGCCACCGGCCAGGTCTGCCTGACGCCGCGCTTGCCATCGACGATGAAGACGAGCAGGAGAGGAACGATCACCGCGAGGAACGGGGTCTGCCGACCGACCATCGAAGAGATGTCGTGCACGGGCAGGCCGGTCACGCCACTCAACGCCGTGATGGGCGTCGCCATCGCACCGAACGCCACCGGTGCGGTGTTCGCCAAGAGGGATGCCATGGCGGCCTTGATCGGCTTCATGCCCACTGTCATCAGCATCGCGGCAGAGATCGCGACTGGTGCTCCGAAGCCGGCCAGAGCCTCCATCAGCGCACCAAAGCAGAAGGCAATCAGAATGGCGAGGATGCGGTGGTCGTTGGTGATCGAGCCGAGGGCCCGCCCCAGAACCTCGAACCATTTGGTCGCGACGGTGAGTTTGTACAGCCAGAGCGCGTTGACAAGGATCCACAGAATGGGGATCAGGCCGAAAACCGCACCGGCCGCCGTTGCGCTGAGCATCTGCGCGAATGGCATCTGCCAGCCGATGACGGCCAACACCATTGACAGGGCCAAACTGGCCAGGGCCGCCTTGGGTGCTTTGACGCGGAAGACCCCGAGGAGCACAAAGAGAACCGCGAGGGGCAGTAGGGCGATGATGGCCGAAAAAATCAGTGAATCGGCGATCGGATTGGTTATCTGCTGGAATGGCACATCTGTGGCAATCACAAAAACTCCTTTGTTTTCGAGATGAAGCTGGCACGTTTCTGAGTGGAGCTCGTTGATATATTCCACGATGCGAAAGAGAAATTTCTACATCAGGAAAGAGACTAGGCACAGACACAGCGCTCGTCAACAACGACGTCACAATGAATGCTTTCGGCGCGACAACACCGACCGCAGCTCAGATCAGGACGGGCGCGGAACGGTCCCGCTGGTGCAACACGGTGCTTGCGATATATCGAGTTCGTGCGTCGCTGTCACCACCGCCGCATTCGGGCGCGCGGATGTCTGATCCGGCACACCTACCGCCGGTCAGGCGATCGCGAAACCGGTGACGTCACCGACGTACCGGGTGTTGTCCACCGGGATCGGGTCCACCGCCGCCTGAACGATTTCTGCCGCGAATTCGCTCACGTTGTACAGTCGCCCGGCGGCTTCCTTGCGAAGGCCCAGCGCGCCGGGATTGGAACGCTCCAACAACGTTGCCGTGATGGTTCCCTCGATCATGTCCCCTGACACGACGACAAAACCGATCCCGCTCTGCTCGAGTTGCGGGATCATGGCGCGCAGAGCGTCTTCGCCGGCACGCTTGCTCCGTGCCACGGGCTCATACTCCGGCATGGTCGGTGTTGTCTCGATGAAGTGCGCCTGGTGGCTCGTGACGAAGACAACGCGGGAATTCTCCGCCAGGACCGCGCGGGCCGAGGTCAGCAGGTTCACCTGTGCGTCGCGGTTCAAAGCCATCGCGTAGTCCGCGGCCATTCCGCTTTCCATTCCGCCGGACGCATTCATCACCAAGATGTCCAGCCCACCGAATTCGGCGCCGATCCGGGTGAACAGCTCCTCAACCGATGCCGGATCCGTCAAATCAGCGCCCACGGTGATCGCCGTGCCGCCGGCAGAGCGGATCGCGTCGGCGAGCTTCTTCGCTCGTGCCTCCTTGTTTCGGAAGTTGATGACGACGTGTGCGCCCGCCTCGGCGAAGTACGTGACGGTATCGGCTCCGATCCCGCGAGATGAACCGGTGACAAGGACGCGCTTGCCGTCCAACGATCCTGCTGCAAGGGGATTTGTCACGGGTGCTCCTCTGGGTTCTTGCCGGTCAATCTCGCATCCGACCTTACCAACACCCCGGCCATTTCAAGACTCAGCTGCTAGTTTCGAGGTAGAAGGCAACCGGGAGGGTGTGCAGCATGATCGATGTGACCTCGTATCTGTGGATCGTGTGGCTGGTTGTCATCTTCATCTTCGTGATCATCGAGCTGTTGACGCTGTCACTGTCGTTCATGATGCTGGCCGTCGGCAGTCTGGGTGGATTGGCCGCGAACCTCCTCGGTTGGGACTGGTGGGTGCAGATCGGCATTTCGGCGATTCTCTCGGTTCTGCTGATCTACGCCTTCCGTCCCGCCCTGCTCCGATCCCTCCGCAAGGGCGGTGATCCGTCGCCAAGCAACATAGATGCCCTCATCGGCATGAATGCTCGCGTGCTCTCCACCGTGTCCATCGAGGGCGGTCTCGTGAAACTTGCCAACGGTGAGACCTGGACTGCCCGACTCTCCCCCGCCGCACCCCCGACCGACCTCGAACCGGGTGATGTGGTGCACGTGGCCACCATCGACGGTTCCACCGCTGTTGTCGTACCACTCGAAAGGACTCCGCATGCTTGACCCTGGCCCGTTCTTTGGGCAGATCTTCGTGATCGCCCTGCTCGTCGTACTCCTGGTGTTCGTTGTAATCGTGTTGATCCGTGCCATCCGCATCATTCCGCAGGGCAACGCCGGCGTGGTCGAGCGGCTGGGTAAATATCACAAGACCCTGATGCCGGGGCTGAACCTGTTGATCCCGTTCATTGATCGGGTTCGACCGCTGCTGGACATCCGGGAACAGGTGGTGTCCTTTCCTCCGCAGCCCGTCATCACAGAGGATAACCTCGTGGTGTCCATCGACACGGTGGTCTACTTCCAAGTGACCGACCCCCGTGCGGCGACGTATGAGATCAATAACTATCTGGGCGCTGTCGAGCAGTTGACCACCACGACACTGCGCAACGTCGTCGGCGGGCTCAACCTGGAGGAGGCGCTGACCAGTCGCGACAACATCAACGGCCAATTGCGCATCGTTCTCGACGAAGCCACCGGCAAGTGGGGTATCCGGGTTGGCCGGGTGGAGCTCAAAGCCATCGACCCGCCCCTGTCAATCCAGGACTCCATGGAGAAGCAGATGCGTGCCGAGCGTGATCGTCGTGCGCTGATCCTGACCGCAGAAGGTACCAAGCAATCCGCCATCCTGACGGCGGAAGGCGCGCGCCAGGCCGCGATCCTGGAGGCTGAAGGTTTTGCGAAGGCCGCGGTGCTGCGTGCCCAGGGCGAAGCGGAGGCGATCACCACCGTGTTCCAAGCGATTCACGACGGTGACCCCGACCCGAAGCTGTTGGCATACCAGTACCTGCTCACCTTGCCGAAACTCGCCGAAGGCAGTGCCAACAAGCTGTGGATCGTACCGAGCGAGTTGACAGCTGCCCTGAACGGTATCGGTTCAGCTTTCGGTGCCAAGGCCGGCCCCGTCGAGACCACAACGGAGAACAGTACCCACGTCGCCCCGGCGGCGCACTCTGCTCCGGCGACGCCGCGAGGCTAGAAGGTGTCGTCCGTCCCGGCCTCCGCCTTTCTGGGGGCCGGCGGGCCCCGGGTGTTCGCCCACCGGGGCTTCGCACTGGCCGCACCGGAGAACTCACTGCTGGCGTTCCTCTCGGCTCTTTCCGCCGGGGCCACCCATATCGAAACAGACGTTCAGGTCAGCGTGGACGGCGCAGCAATCATCAGTCACGATCCTGATCTGGCTCACCTTGGTCGGCAGGTGCGCATCGATCACCTGACTCGAGCAGAACTGGGCCGCATCGACCTCGGCCACGGCCAGTCGATCCCGTCCCTTGTGGAAGCCCTGGATGCATTTCCAGATGCCCGGTTCAATATCGATATCAAGGCGGATGCCGCTGTCGCCCCGACGATCGCCGCCGTTCTCAGGACCCGAGCCACGTCACGAGTCCTCATCACGTCATTCTCTGAGCAGCGTCGACGTCGGGCACTCATCGGGTTGCCGGGAGTGGCCACATCCGGATCCTCGTCGATTGTGACTCGGGCGGTCGCGGCTGTTGCGCTGGGGCCTTCATCGGCACTTCGACGTGCGCTACGCGGAATCGATGCCGTTCAGGTACCCGAACGCACGGGAATCCTGCAGATCGTCACCCCGCGCTTCATCCGACATGTTCATGGCGCAGGGGTGGAAGTGCACGTCTGGACTGTCAACGACACCGACACCATGCAGCGTCTTCTCGATATGGGAGTGGACGGCCTGATTACTGACCGGACCGACTTGGCCATTGATGTGATTTCCCGTCGAAACTGAGAGTTACCCCCCAAAACGGGGGTTGCGGGTATGGAACACACAGCTTAATGGTTTACAACTGGGAGTGCATCGCGATAACTGTGATTGCATCGCGAGAGGAGACCACACGATGGCTGACCGCAGTTTGCGTGGCATGAGATTAGGCGCACAAAGCCTTCAGAGTGAAGAGGGCGTTACCTTTTCCGCACGAGTGAGCCACACCTATCGGTGTGCGACCTGCTCACGGGAAACGGTCATGATTTTCTCGGCCGACGCCGAAGCCCCTGATGAATGGGAATGCCGGTATTGCTCACGGGTCGCAACACGCCTCGTGGGTTCCACGCCGGTGGTCGTTGACCACTCCGGCGAAAAGGTGGCTCGAAGCCACTGGGACATGTTGCTGGAACGTCGCACCCGCGCAGAGCTGGAGGAGCTCCTTCAGGAGCGCCTCACTGTTCTGCGCGAGCGTCGTGGGCAGCAGAAAATCGGAGCATAGTTCAGGTTCTGCTCAGAGCCTGAAAAGAATCACCACGAAGACGGTTCCCCAGCATTCAGCTGCGGAACCGTTTTTTCGTGTGTCCATTCAGACCCAACGGCGTCGGCCGTGCGGCGGCCAGACAGAGCGCGAAACCGGCCAGGCCCAGTCCTGACACAAGCCATTCGATCTCCCGGCCGAATGACATTGCCGGCGTGATGGTCGAACTCAGGGGAACGGTACGCACCATGGCGCCGGGTACCCAGGTGGGCAGGCTGTCCACGGTCTGACCGTTCGGAGTGACAATGGCACTCGTTCCCACGGTGGAGATGTTCACCACCGTGCGTCCGGTCTCAATGGCTCGCAGCCGGGCAATCGCGAGCTGTTGAACGCTCTCATCCGTATAGCCGAAGTCCGCATTGTTTGTTTGCCCGAGGATTATTTCGGCCTTGTCGTTGATCATGTTGTGAATGAGCTGGTCATCGGCGATGTCGAAACAGATGGCGATTCCAGCGAGGACGCCGTTGATGTCAAAGATGTTGTCCCGGGTGCCGATTCCGTAGTCTCGGCCGATCAGGTCGATGAGCGCCGGCGCAAAAGGTCGCCAAAAGGCCCGATCCGGCATGTACTCGGCGAAGGGCACCGGGTGCACCTTGTCGTAGATGTCCACGGCGCCCTCCCCCGCTTTCCAGAGCAGCGAGCTGTTGTAATACGTTCCGTTCTGGACGGTGATGGTGCCGGTAAGAAGTGGCGCGGCCATTTCCCGACTGAGATAATCCAGAATTTTGGCGGCTTCCGGGGTGCGCAAGGGGTCGATATCGCTGGCATTCTCCGGCCAGACGACGAAGTCCACCGGTTCCTGCCCGATCAGCGGCAGCGTTGCCGAGGTTTGGTCGTTCAGGATCTGTCCCGGCGAGTAGACGGCATTCAGCCCGGCATCCGACGCGCCCTGAACCGCGGCCAGCCGGGTAGTGCCGCTCTGCACAATCGAGAATGCGGGAACAAGCAGGAGCAGGGCGAGCGAAGCGACGGCGACGGTGGCCCGCGCCGGGGTCCGCAGATCGGTTTCCCGAAGGAGCTGCACGATCAGGGCACTCAACCAGGCGATCAGAAAGCTGAGCCCGGAGAGCCCCACCCAGGCCACCAGATTTCGGAACGGTCCCTCTGATTGGGACAGGGCGAGCCTGCCCCAGGCGAATCCGCCGTACGGCCAGACCGCCGAGATCGCCTCACGGGCCGTCCACAGCCCCGCAACGACGATCGGCACTATTCCGAGCCGTCCGAGCCGACTCGGCCAGAGCAGCGGTCCTCGGCGCAGCACGACAGCTGTCAGCGACAGTCCCACCGCGAAGAAGATGCTCTGCAGCCCACCGAGGGCAATCCAGGGAACGGGCCCCAAATACAGGGTGATCCAGGAAATGTGGATCAGCCAGAACGAGAGGCCGGCGACGAGGCCGACGAGCAGTCCCGTCCAGGCACCACGACCGAGGAGGGCGATGAGCATCAGGGCGACACCGATCGGAGCAAGCACCCACCAGTTTCGGTCCGGGAAGCCCGCGTCAAGAAGCGCTCCGCTGAGACCGGCAAGCACGATGGCAGCCCAGAGCGGCAGGGCAAGGGCGCTCGAGACGGAACGAGCAGTCATCGGGGACAACTACGAAACCGAGGAGTACGCGACGATTCCACGGCGGATGGAATCCATGGCCTGACGCGCAGTTCGGCCTACGTGTCCGTCAGCGACAACCGACAACTGATCAAGCAGATCAATGGTCTGCTTGGTCCAGCGCACGAAGTCACCAGCGGCCATCTCTGCTTCCAGCAGCACGTCGCCGAGACTGGCGCCACGGGCCCATTTCCACATCGCCAGGCTCAGCCCCACCGAGAGCGGTTTGCTCCCCGGCAACTTATTGTCGCGCTCCACGTCGTCTATTCGACTCCAGAGGTCTGTTGTTTCATCGAACGCGGGTCGAAAGGCTCCCCGTGGCAGGTAGCGGGCATCAAGACGGCCTTCTTCGCGTCGAGGTTCGAAGACGAGCGCACAGGCCATGGCGGCGAGTCCCGCAGCATCGAGCTCGTCCCAGAGCCCACGACGCAACGACTCTGCCACGAGCAGGTCCCGCTCGGCGTAGATCCGCCGCAGGATGCGGCCGCTGGCGCTCAAACCGACCTGTCCATTCTGGTTTTGGGACAAGTACCCGTAGCCGAGAAGCACATCCGTCACCCGGTCGAACACCCGGGCAATGGCGCCGGTGCGAGCGTTGATCTGCTGACTGAGCACGTCGGTCTGCCGCGACAGCTTCCACCAGCGTTCCGCCCAACGCGCATGCTGTTCCCGTTCCGGACAGTGGTGGCATGCGTGTGCCCTCATCGCCTTGCGCAGCTGGGTGATGTCCTGCTGTCGCTTGTCGCGCTCCCCCCGCAGCGAATTGTCGCTGGTGGACACCTCTCGCTCTCGCTCAGTCAGCCGCCGGCGAATTGTGGTGTACTCCGCGAAGTCCCCGAGGTGACACGTCATCGACTCAGCGAAGCCGGCCAATGATTGTTCCTGCTGTCGAACGGAGCGGGCCAGGTCGACGACGGCGCGGTCGGCCTGGAACTGGGCGAAAGAAGACTCAAGCACATGGCGGGTGCGTTCGCGACCGAACTGATCGATCAGGTTGACGGCCATGTTGTACGTGGGCTTGAAGCTCGAGTTGAGCGGATAGGTCCGGCGGGATGCCAGGGATGCCACCGCCTGGGGGTCAAGTCCCTGTTGCCACTGGATCACGGAGTGGCCGAGGGTGTCGATGCCGCGGCGGCCGGCGCGACCGGTGAGCTGGGTGTACTCCCCCGGCGTGATGGGTACCCGGGCTTCACCGTTGAATTTCTCGAGTTTGTCCAGCACAACGGTGCGTGCGGGCATGTTGATGCCGAGGGCAAGTGTTTCGGTGGCGAAGACGGCCTTCACCAGTTTCTTCTGAAACAGCTCCTCGACCACTTCCTTGAACGCCGGGAGTAAACCGGCATGGTGCGCCGCAACTCCGCGTTCCAGTCCATCGAGCCATTCGAAGTACCCGAGCACACCGAGGTCTTCGTCCAGCAGCGTACGGCACCGTTCGTCGACGATGCTGCGGATTTCGTCGCGTTCGTGCTCGTTGGTCAGCCGTACGCCGGCGCGCAGAACTTGGCGGACCGCCTGATCACAGCCGACCCGACTGAAAATGAAGAAGATCGCCGGCAGCAGCTTCTTCCCTTCCAGCATCCGAACGATCTCAGCGCGGTCCATGCGAGCATTCTCACTCCGTACCGGCACGAAGGCCGGTCGCTGGTGGTTACGGCCGCGATAGTCCGAACGGCGATCTTCCCCACTTCGGGAGCTTCCCCGTCCGGGAGATCGGGCGCCGGCATGGGACAAGCGCACGAGTTCAGGATTCACCCGATGCGAGCCCACCACGGCCGCAGCATCGAAGAGGTCGAGCATGTTGTTCTTCACCAGAACGTGCTGCTCGAGCGGGACGGGGCGTTCTTCGGAAACGATGACATCGGTGTGGCCTCGAACGGCCTGCAGCCAGTCACCGAACTCCTCGGCGTTGGACACCGTGGCGCTCAGCGAGACCATGCGAACCGGCTGGGGAAGGTGGATGATGACCTCTTCCCAGACGGCCCCGCGGAAGCGGTCAGCGAGGTAATGCACTTCATCCATGACCACGAACGACAGGTTCTTGAGCAGGTCAGAGTTGGCGTAGAGCATGTTGCGCAAGACTTCGGTCGTCATCACGACGATGCGGGCCTGAGCGTTGACGTTCGTGTCGCCGGTGAGCAGGCCCACCTGGTCCGCGCCGTACTCGGCCACGAATTCCTGGAATTTCTGGTTGCTCAGGGCCTTCATAGGCGCAGTGTAGAACACCTTCTTCGTCGGATCCTGCATCGCGAGGTAGATGGCGAACTCGGCCACAATCGTTTTTCCAGCACCGGTTGGTGCGGCCACGAGCACGCTCCTCCCGGCTTCAATCGAGGCGCAGGCTTCGATCTGAAAGGGGTCCAGGTCGAATCTCAGGCCGTTGCGGAACGCCTGCAGGATGGGCTGGGCGACGTTCTTTCGGGAGGCGGCGTAGCGTTCAGCCGGCGATTGGGTGTGGGTCACGGATTCCTAATGCGCCAGTTCTTCGTCGAGGGCGCGGGCTCGTTTTGCGGCCCGTCGGTCGTGCAGGTAGGCGATGCCGTACGCGGCGAAGTACAACACCACCATGGGAACAGCCAGCAGGAACATGGACACCACGTCAGCAGCCGGAGTCGCAATGGCTGTGAAGAGCACAATGACCAGAATGGCTATTCGCCAGGATTTGATGATCGAGTCCGCGCTGATGACGCCGGCGAAATTGAGGAGCACGATGAAGACAGGCAGGACGAACGCAATGCCGATGGCAAGGACCAGTTTGAGCACGAAGTCGAAGTAGTTCTGCGCGTTGATGAACGCGGAGTCCTGGGACGGGGCAAAGCTCGTCATCAACTCGACGACATGGGGAAGCACATACCAGCCCGCAGCGCAGCCGGCCATGAACAGTGGAATGGCAGTGAAGAAGAAACCGAAGGTGTAGGCCTTTTCGGTTCGGGTCAGTCCCGGCACCAGGAAGGCGAAGATCTGATAGAGCCAGATCGGGCTCGACACGATCAGCCCCACATAGAACGAGATCTTAAGCTTGAGGTCGAAGGCCGAGGTGATGTCGGGATAGTTGATCTGGGCATTGCGCTGCTGGGCGTTGATGATGGCGTAGATCGGTTCCCGCAATGCGTCCCAGACGAAGTCTGAGAGCATCCAGCCGGCCACCGCTCCCAGCAGGATCCCGGCTGCGGCCAGGAAGAGCCGCTTGCGCAGCTCGACCAAGTGCTGGCCCAGCGACATCCTTCCCTCGGTCGTCGTCCCCCGACGGCTTCGCACCGCCATGCGACTACTGCTTCGTCGCGGGGTCGTCGTTCTTCGGGGTCTCGTCCTTGTTCGCGTCGTCCTTGGTGGGGTCGTTCTTGTCGCCCTTGATCTCGGTCTTGAAGATCTTCATGGACTGCCCAAGGCTCTTCGCGAGACCGGGGAGTTTAGGTGCGCCAAAAAGTAGCAGAATGATGAAAAGGATGATCACAAGGTGCCATCCGCTGAATGCATTACCAAGCATGAGGTTCTGTCCTCTGGATCATGTGTGGGTGTGAAATAAGTTTACCGTGGGTGATCAATCGATCGCGACGCCGCTGTTTTCGACGGCGCCGTTCAGCGGCCGCGATATCAACGGCCAGCAGCAGCGCGGTCCGGTCCAGGAAAACCGCGGGGGTGGCTGACGTACGTTCGCCGGCGAGGTCGTCGTCGTTCTGCTCCTGCCCGATGTCGAGGTCCGAAAGCTGCTTCCCGATGACGTCGAGCGCGTTCAGAGTGCGCATCAGCTTGCCCCAGAGCATGATTGCACAGCTGCCCAGCGTGATGAGCAGGACCAGTCCGAGGATCGCCCACACGATCAACCATGACCACCATGGCACGGGTCAACGCTCCCGATATTGCTCGGCGCCGGACGTCGCCCACTCGGCGACAACCCGTCGAGCTTCCGCCGGCTCAATGACTGTGACCAGGCCCGCGTCGCCTGAAACAAGACGCTTCAACGCATGATAGTGAGCCACACGCAGGGTCGCCCGCACACGGTCGCCGACCGCGGTCTTCTGAACGCGTTCAGGACGGTAGTCCGCAATCAGCGGCAGGGCGGCCTCCGGTAGTTCGAGGACCACGGTGAGATCGTCCGCTGAGGGTTCGAACAGGGTGTCCGGCAGTTGAATCGTCTCCGCTCTCGGTGTGACCGCCTCACCCGACGCTGCCAGCTCACTCATCCGATCCAGCAGGAACGTGCGCACGGCTCCACGCAGATGGCACCAACCGCGTAAATACCAGTCCTGATTGATCGATTCAATGCGCAAGGGATCGACACGGCGCTGCTCACGCTCACCCCGAGAATTCTGGTAGTTGAACACCACCTGCTGGTGATTCTTCACAGCAGCTGTAATGACGTTGATCGTTGCCGGAGAATCTCGACGGGAGACACCGAGCTGGCTGGGCGGCGCGGATGCACCGCGAGTGAGTTTGGCCATCAAGGAGGCGATGGCGTCCCGCTCGGCGTTCTCCGGCAGCGCCGAAAGGTACTGCAAACCGGCGATCAGGGCCGCTGCCTCCCGCGCCGAGAAACGTGGCGAGTCATCGATGGCGACGAGATGGGTCAGAACGATGCGGTCGTGGTCTTCGAATTCATCCCACTGGATATCGAACAAATCACCGTGCTGGTACTGACTGGTTTCCCCCGGGATGCCCGACACGGCGATCAGCCGCACCGCGGAGCGAACCCGCTCCGCCGATACGCCGAACCGCGTGGCCACATCCGTGACGCTGACAGTGTCGTGGTCGATCAGGTAGGGCACGAGGGACAACAGAAAAGTGAGCTTGTCGGCGGCCAGACGTGGCTCCTGGGGGCTCACGAGTTGCCTGCGTGGGCACGGGAAACGCTCAAAAGGCGTTCCAGGACGGCGGCGCGAAGGGCCGGTGGTGAGAGCACGAGAACCTCCGGGCCGTACCCGGCCAGTTCATCGGCCAGGATGTTCAGATCGGTGTAATGCAGCGTGAGAGCGTGGGTGGGATCGACCGTGGTGTCGCGTTTCCCCAACCGCAACGCTGCATCCGTTCCCGGAAGCACGGCAACGGAGGCCACCTGGGCGTTCCAGAGGGCGTCAAGTCCTTCCAAAGCCTGCTGGGATTCGTTTCCACTGCCGATTTCTGCGGTACTGCCCGGAATCGAAACGATTGAACCGACAATCCGGGACAGCAGGAACGTACGTGGTGCTGCTGCCGCCTGGTCTGTGGCATAGAGGTGCCAGCGGCCGTCGTGAAGAACGATGGCACGCGGGGCGACACGTCGCAGCTGAGGCGACACCTCCCCCGGTTTCAGGTATCGGAATGACACGAGCAGGCCGCGGTCCAGTGCCTTGGTGAGGGGTTCGAACGAGGCCTCTCGGGCTCGAAGGAGCGGCGCGTAACCGAGGACGGGATCGCTGGAGTCGATGCCGAGCGAGTTGAGCTTGGTGAGAGCGCGGCGCGAATCGGCCGACAGCGAGCCTTCGCGCCAGACCGTCGCCGCCAGTTTCAACAGCATGAGTTCATCAGGGGTGAAGGTGACATCGGCGGGCAGGTCATACAGGCCTTTGGGAATCCGATAGCGCAGATGGTGGTTGCTGCCCGGATCCTCAGGCATTTCGATGGTTTCGAGGGGAATGCCGAGTTCGCGGATGTCGTCCTTGTCGCGTTCGAACTGGCGTTCAAGGCTCGCGTTTGCCGCGCCATGCTCGTATCTCTGTCGGTATCCCTGCACGGTGGACAGGATTTCCGACTTGGTCAGTCCGACCTCCGTCGCGATCAGTGCCAGAACAAGGCTGAAGAGTCGCTCTTCAACGGTGACAGGTGTAGGCGCGACAGGGGAATCATCAAGAAGGGGCGGCACGTGAGCGATTCTATCGCGCACCTGCCGCCCCTTCTGCTGTCACCGACTGCTGCTAGTTGGTACCGAGGATGTCGACGACGAACACCAGCGTCGAACCGGCCGGAATCGGGCCGGACGCCTGGGCTCCGTAGGCCTGGTCGGGGGGAATCACCGCGACGATCTGGGAACCGACGGTCTGTCCGATCAGGGCAGTGGCGAATCCGGGAATCACGCCGCCCTGGGTCGTTGAACCGTCAGCAGCCAGGAACTCCGCAGGTACTTTGGTGGTCCATGTCGAGTCGAACACTGTCTTGGTGTCCCAGACGACGCCGGTGTACATCACGGTGACCGGCTCACCATCCTTCACGGTGTCCCCGGTCCCCTTCTTCAGGACCCCGACCTGCAGGTCCGTGGGAGCTGACCCGGAGGGGATGCTGACTCCCGGCGTGCCGTCTTCGGCCAGAACAACGCCCGGAAGCCCATTCACCGAGGGCTGATCGGCGCCATCGGCACGAGTGAGGTATGACTTCACAACATCGATCACGAAGACCAGCGTGTCCGTTGCGGAGACTCCCAGGGTGGCGTTTCCGCCCTGCGGCCCGAAGGCATCGTCCGGTGCCACGACGACGGCGATCCGAGAACCCACACGGGAGCAATCGAGGCCTTCGGACAGTCCCTTGATGGTCTGGTCGTTGATCTGGACGCTGGCCTGCGATGTGGCGTCGTAGGCGGATTTCTGCACGGGTTCACCCGTCGTTCCGTTGTAGACGCTCAGTTCGATCTTGACCTTCTCGCCGGTGACGACAGGCCTCCCCGTTCCCGGAATGATCTCACTCACCTGACTAGTGGTCGTCTTCAACGGTGTGGGGAAATTGACGCTCGGTGCTGAGCCCAGCTCGCCGTCGACGGTGACGAGTTTGGACGATGCGCCGGAGGTGATCGGGGCGGTGCACTCCGTCGCCGTGTCGCCCGGGGCGCTGCACGCGGTCAGCGATGCCAGGAGTAATCCGGCGGTAACGATCAGCGCGGATGCTTTACGCACAAGTCCTCTTTCCAATACGGGGTGCAGCGGTTCGCTATGCAGCAGTTCTGTGGCGGTGAAACCGCGGGTGGGCCGAATTTATTCTACCGGGGACTCAAGGTCCCGGGCCTTGGATAGGCCCGCGCCGGCGCTCGCGGCTCGGGCACGCTTGCGCATGCTCTTGGAACTGACGTTGCGCTCGCCCAAGGCTCCCGGGGTCCACGCCTCCACGTCTGCGTCGTCGAAATCAGTTTTCGAGGGCCGACGCTTGAGCTCGGGGAGGACCGTGTCCGGTGCCAGCCGACGTGCGGTGATGAGGAATCCGGTGTGCCCGATCATTCGGTGATCCGGACGAACCGCGAGGCCTTCGACATGCCATCCCCTGATCATCGTTTCGTTTGAATCAGGGTTGGTGTACATACCGGTTCCGCGGATGGCCTCGGCCACCCGTGACAGCTGCGTGACCGTGGCGACGTAGCACAAGACCACGCCGCCGGGCTTGAGCGCCTCTGACACGACGCCGAGGCACTCCCACGGCGCCAGCATGTCGAGGACGACCCGATCAACGCTCTGGGCTGCCATGACGTCGGGAAGCGTTTCGGCGAGGTCGCCGAGGGTGATGGACCAGTTTTCGGGATCGGAACCCAGGAAAGTGGCCACGTTGTCGCGGGCTACATCGGCGAATTCTTCACGGCGTTCAAACGACGCCAAGCGGCCGGCCGGGCCGATGGCGCGCAGCAGCCACAGGGACAGCGCCCCGGACCCGACACCGGCTTCCACCACGGTCGCGCCCGGAAAGATATCCGCCTGCGCAAGTATCTGCGCGGCGTCTTTCGGGTAGATGATCGCCGCGCCGCGCGGCATCGACATGACGAAGTCGCTCAGCAGGGGACGCAGGGCGAGATGTTCGACGCCGACATTGTTCGTGACGACGGAACCGTCGGGCTGCCCGATGATGTCGTCGTGGGCGAGGATGCCGCGGTGGGTATGGAAGCCCTGGCCGGGGATCAGGGCGATCGTGTTCATCCGGCCCTTGGGCCCGGTGAGTTGAACGCGGTCGCCGGCCCGGAAGGGCCCGCTGTTCTGCGGGACCTGGCTGCTGCTGGTGTTGCTCGTGCTCATGTGGCTACTGCGTCCTCGTTGTGGTGATGTCGGCCGCTTCGGAAAGCTCTGCCGGGTCTGAAGGGAAGTCGGATTCAAGGAACAACAGCCGAGCCCGGTAAAGCTCAACGACATGTTCCAGTGTGCGCCCGTCCAAGGTCGACCAGCGCGTATAGGAAGAACTCTCCGGCAGGTCGATTTGGTGGGGAACGGCGATGGCTATCGTGCCGGCGGCAACAGCGCTGGCCACGCCGGGATGTGAGTCCTCGATCGCGATGCAGTGCACGGGGTCGACCCCGAGCGCGGCGGCGGCGGTGAGATACGGTTCCGGATGCGGTTTGCTGTTGGTCACCATATCGCCGGCGATGATCAGGTCGAAAGCCGGAAAATCGATCAGCTCGACGATCTGATGGGCCATACGCTTCACGGACATCGTGACCAGCGCCGTCGGGATGCCCGCCGCCTTGAGTTCGGCCAGCAGCTCGCGGGAACCCGGTCGCCACGGAATTCCGCTTTCGGCCAGCTGTTCCTGAACACGATCAGTCAGCCACTGCACGATCGCATCAGCATCCATGTCCACTCCGCGTTCCTGGAGGATCCCGGCGGAATTCCAGAGGCCGGAGCCGACGAGCAGCATGCAATCCTCGTGTGTCCACACCCCTCCGTAGGAGGCGACGAGCTCGGTTTCGGCCCTCATCCAGTAGGGTTCCGTGTCGACAAGAGTGCCGTCCATATCCCAGAGGACGGCGGCGGGCAGGGGGGAAAAATTCTGCAACACATTCACGGAGTCCAAGTGTAGAGGTCACGGCCTATCCTTGACTGATGGTGCATTTCAATGCTGCACCCCGAGAACGAGGTTTTACACGGTGACTGACGGAAATGGATTCCTCGGCGGACGACTCCTGGTGGTGGCGTTCGAAGGCTGGAATGATGCGGGCGAAGCCGCGACGGGTGCGGTCCGCGCGCTCAAAGCGCTGCTTGATGTGAACGAAATCATGACCGTTGACCCGGAGATGTACTTCGACTATCAATTCAATCGACCGACCATCTCCACCAACGAAGATGGATTACGGGTCATCGAGTGGCCCAGTGCCACGCTGTACGGGCCGTCCGCCCCCGGGGCGGAGAGTGTGCCACTGGCTGAAGACGCCGAGTTGCGCGTAAGTGGCACCAACGCCGGCAACGTGTACCTGCTGCTGGGAACCGAACCCTCCCGAAGCTGGAAGAGCTTCGCGGCGGAGGTCTGTGACGCTGCCCTGGCCGCAGACGTGACCGGTGTCGTCTTCCTCGGCGCGATGCTCGCTGATGTGCCGCACACCCGACCCATCTCCATCTTCGTCTCAAGCGACAACGCAGAGGTTCGGGCGGAATTGCAGATCGAACGCAGCAGCTATGAAGGGCCGGTCGGCATCCTGAGCATCCTCTCGGATGCGGCAGAGACCGTGGGCCTCCCCACCATCTCGATTTGGGCCTCCGTCCCGCACTATGTGCACAACGCTCCGTCTCCCAAGGCCATGCTCGCGCTCATCGACAAGTTGGAGGAAGTCATCGACGTGGTCATCCCTCGCGGCACCCTGGTCACCGATGCGGCGGAGTGGGAAACCGGGATCGATGCGCTGGCCGCCGAGGATGACGAGATGGCCGCCTATATCGCCCAACTCGAGCAGGCCCGGGACACCGTTGACTCTCCGGAGGCCAGCGGCGAGGCGATCGCGCAGGAGTTCGAGAAATACCTGCGCAAGCGCAACGACGGCCGGGACGGCCGCCCGGCATCCGAGGGCCCTCGGGCATAGCGGCCGCCGCCGGGTCCGACCGAACGGAATCAGACCGTGCGCAGGTCCACGCCGAGCAGAGCGCTCACGGCCGTCGCGATCAGATCGGTGTCGTCGACTCCGCTGACAGCGGCGGTGTCGAGGAGTAGGAGAGCGGCCGGTACGTCAAGGTCGGCTGAGAGGCGCTCACGCAGCGCCTCGACGGCGGCGGAGGCAGAGGCGGGACCGGCCACTGCGGCGTGCCCGAAGGCCGCCCGATAAGCCGCGAGTCGCTGCTCAGCCGCACCGAGGAGGTCCTCGGTCCAGGCCCAGTTCGTGCGATAGTGCTGCCCGAGCAGGGCCAGGCGGATGGCGCGCGGATCAACGCCCTGTCCGAGCAGGCCGGACACCAGGACCAAGTTACCGAGTGACTTGCTCATCTTCTCACCCTGATAGGCGACCATGCCCGTGTGGGCGTACAGGCCGGCGAGCGGACGCCCCGACAGCGCCGCGGCATGTCCCGCACTCATGTCGTGGTGGGGGAAGATCAAATCGGAACCGCCGCCCTGAACGGTGAAGTCCGTGCCGAGTTCCTTGAGGGCGATGACGGAGCACTCGATGTGCCAACCGGGGCGGCCTGCGCCCACCTCGGAGGCCCACTGCGGCTCACCGGCGCGGGCGGCGCGCCACAGCATCGGGTCGAGGGCATCACGTTTTCCCGCACGTTCCGGGTCTCCGCCACGCTCGGCGAAGAGGGCCAGCATGCCGTCTCGATCGAGGTTGCTCTCATCGCCGAGGCGCCAGTCCGTCTGGTTCTGGGCCGCGGCGACATCGAAGTACAGATCGGTGGCCACATGTCCGTCGGCGCCGGCAACGGCATCCGGTGTCGGAACCTCGTAGGCGAGGCCAGCGTCGCGCAGGCTCGCCACTGCGGCGGCAACCTCGTCGATGACCTCGGTCACGGCAACGTAGTCATTCGGGGGGATGATCCCCAGCGCCACCATGTCGGTGCGAAAGAGTTCGACCTGTGACTCAGCGAGCTCGCGCCAGTCCACGCCGGTTGCGGTGGCCCGCTCCAGCAGCGGATCGTCGACATCCGTCACGTTCTGGGCATAATGCACGCGATAGCCGGCATCCAGCCAGACCCGCTGCAGGGTGTCAAAGGCCAGATAGGTGGCGGCATGGCCGAGATGCGTGGCGTCATACGGGGTGATCCCGCAGACGTAAAGCCGGGCGACATTGGCGGGCCGAGCCTCAACGAGCCCAGCCGTTGCCGTGTCGTGCAGCCAGGGTGCGCCTGAGCGACCGGGTACGGTGGGAATTTCTGGTCGGTTCCAAGAACGCATTCTTCAAGCCTAACTACGCGTGAAGCACATTCGTTGCCAACAGCACGAAAAGAACTGCGCCCAGCACAATGCGGTAAATGACGAACGGCAGGAAACTGCGCTTGGAAATGTAGCTCATGAAGAAGCCGATCACGAACAGCGCCACCACGAACGCCACGACGGTGGCAACCAGCGTCTCCAGCGGACCGAAGATCTCGGGCTTGCAATTGAGGGCACCGTCGACGCAGGGATGGGCGATTGACTTGTACATCTGGTAGAAACCGCTGCCGAGCACAGCGGGAATGGCCAGCAGGAACGCATATCGCGCGGCCGCACGGCGCTCATAACCCATGAACAGACCGAAGGTGATCGTGCCGCCGGAGCGCGATACTCCCGGGATGAGAGCCAGCGACTGCGCAAAGCCGTAGACGACGCCGTCGCGCGCGGTCAGGTCGGCCAGGCGGCGGCGCTTGGCGCCGACGTGGTCAGCGATTCCGAGCAGGATTCCAAAAACGATGAGCATTGTGGCCGTGATCCAAAGCGAGCGCAGCACGGTTTCGATCTGGTCCTGGAACAGCAGGCCCAGGACGATGATCGGCAGCGACCCGAGAATGATGAGCCAGCCCATCCGCGCGTCGGGATCGGAGCGCGGCACCCGGCCGACAAGTGACCGGGACCACTGTCCGATGATGCGCACGATGTCCTTCCAGAAGAAGATGACAACGGCCAGTTCTGTGCCGATCTGTGTGATCGCCGTGAATTGCGCGCCGGGGTCCTCACCGGTGCCGAGAAGCTGTCCGACGATGGAGATATGGGCACTGGAAGATACCGGGAGAAACTCGGTCAGTCCTTGGACAAGACCCAGGATGATCGCATTGATGAAGTCCACTCGTACTGCTTCCGCTGGTGACTGCCTCGAAGGATAGTCAGTACTTCGAGAGCAGGTCTGTCAAAACCTGCCTGCCAAACACTAATGCGTCCAGGGGCACTCTTTCATCCACGCCGTGGAACATCGCCGGAAAATCCAAGTCGGCGGGAAGTCGCAGTGGCGCGAAGCCGTAACCCTTGATGCCCAGGGTGCTCAGGGCTTTGTTGTCGGTTCCGGCTGAGAGCAGGTACGGAAGCACCGGTGCGCCTGGGTCGTGTCGGCCCAGGGTCTCCACGACGGCGTCCACGAGGGGCCCGTCGAATTCGGTCTCCAGTCCGATATCGCGGTGCATGATGACGATTTCGATATCGGGACCCACCAACTCGGCGAGCTCGGCCAGCACCTGGTCTTCTTCACCGGGGAGCGAGCGGATATCGATCAGGGCCTCTGCTGTGTCCGGAATCACGTTGTGCTTGTATCCGGCGGTGAGCCCCGTGGGGTTCGTGGTGGTGCGCAGGCTGGCCTGAATGAATCCTGCGGCGGTTCCGGTGGCCAGCGCGAGTTCGTCGGGACCCACACGTTGCGGGTCGACCTCAAGGATTCGTGCCAGCTCCGCGAGCAGCTGGGTCGTCGTGTTCGTCAGGCGGATCGGCCAGTTGCGACGTCCGACTTTCGCAACAGCTTCGGCCAACCGCGTGATTGCGTTGTCGTGATGGATGCGCGACCCATGGCCGGCGCTCCCCCTCGCGACGAGCTTCACCCAAATCAGGGCCTTCTCTCCCGTCTGCAGCAGGTATGCCCGCTTACCGGCCAGAGTGATGGAGTAGCCGCCGACCTCGCTGATGGCTTCGGTGGCCCCTGCGAAGAGCTCCGGACGTTCGCGGGCGAGGTATCCCGAGCCGAGGACTCCCCCGGCTTCCTCATCCGCGAAGAAAGCGATCACCAGGTCGCGCTCCGGCGCTCCCCCACTGCCGATGATGTCGGTGAGGGACGCGAGGATCATCGCGTCCATGTTCTTCATGTCCACGGCGCCACGGCCCCACAGCAGTCCGTCGGAGATCACCCCGCCGAAGGGGTCCACGGTCCAGTTCGCCGGATCGGCGGGCACCACGTCGAGGTGGCCGTGCACCACCAGGGCACTGCGGGCGCTGTCGCGCCCTTGAACGCGGGCGACCACGCTTGTCCGGCCCGGTTCGGAATCGATCAGCTCGGGCTCCAGCCCCAGGCTTCGAAGGTGCGCCGCCACGTACTCCGCCGCATCCGTTTCTCCATTGGAGCGCCCCCCACCGAAATTGGTCGTATCAAGACGAATCAAGTCGCGAGCCAGGACAGCCGTGAGATCGAGTTCGGCGTCGGTCGGTGTGCTGGAAATGTGGGAAGCCATGGTGTTCACGCTACCTGCATCGTCGCGGTGTCGCCTGGGCGGGACCCCGGGTCAAGGGTGCTCGGAATCCGTGCTAGATTATTACTTCGGCAGCCGGTATTACACGGAGGCCGTTTCACCCAGTCCGGGTGGCGGAATTGGTAGACGCGCTGGCTTGAGGTGCCAGTGCCCGTTAAGGGCGTGTGGGTTCAATTCCCATCTCGGACACGGAGATTACTCGAGAAGTAATCAACGAGGACTGGTTGAGACAGTTCAGTGGGCCGGATCTTAGGATCCGGCCTTCTCTCGTTAACGGCCGCATGAACTGTTCACAGAACGGCTGTGGCGAGCCGCCGGCACCCGGATTCGGCTCGCGGCCACCGTGATGCACGGGCTACGTTGGAATGTATGACAACAAAGTCCGTGGTTTCGCCTTTCTCCCACCTCGACACCTACATCGCACTGCCGCGGGTGGAAGGCCTCGCGCTGTCGCCGGACGGGAGACGGGTAGTCCTCACTGTTGCGACACTGTCCCGAGACGGCACGGAATACGAGCGCGCCCTGTGGTCGGTTGCAGCCGATGGCTCCGGGACACCCGTTCGACTGACCCGTTCGGCCAAGGGGGAATCCGGAGTCGCATTCACGGCAGCCGGGGATGTGCTGTTTGTTTCCGCCCGGCCGGACGCATCCGCCCACAAAGACACCGAAGCGGCCCAGCTCTGGCTGTTGCCGGCCGCCGGAGGTGAGGCTCGCGCGGTGACCCGGCTTGCGGGTGGAGTGGCGGGCATCGCAGCGACGGCGACCGCCGCTGACACCCTGGTCATCGCCGCCGACATCCTGGTGAGCGCTCCCGACCTGGAAACAGATGCCGTGCGTCGCACTCAGCGCAAGGAAAAGAAGGTCTCGGCGATTCTGCATGAAAGCTACCCGGTGCGCTACTGGGATCAGGATCTGGGGCCGGCCCAGCCGCACCTGTTCGCCCTTGACCTTGCCGCATGGCAGGAGAGCGTTCCGACCAGCACCGTTGTCCAGGGTTCACCCAGCGCCGATGCTCCCACGCCGTACCCGGGCGATCTCCCCCGCCCGGTCGACCTCACGCCGAACCCCGGGCGCACGGCGGAGACCGGCGGCCAGGCGCTCACCCCGGACGGCCGTACCCTGATCGCATCCCTGCGGGTGCAGGAACAGCGATCAGGCCGACACTGCCTCGTGGACATCGATATCGCGACCGGGTCGCACACTGTGCTGTGCGCTGAGGAACGAGTCGACTTCGATTCCCCCGTGGTCAGCCGAAATGGCCGGCAGGTCGCCTATCTGCGGAGCGTCTTCTCCACGCCGGCCGGCCCCACCGACCAGGAGATCTGGATCGCCGACCTCGACGGGACGAACCCGCGCCGTCTCGCGGCGGACTGGGACCGCTGGCCCACCAGCATGACCTTCGACGCGGACGACGCTGCGCTGATCGTCACCGCCGACAACGATGGGCGTGGCCCGATCTACCGCGTACCCGTGGACGGCTCGGCCGTCGAACAGCTGACAAGCGATGATTTCAGCTACTCGCACGTCGCCGTCGATATCGCGACGGGAGACCTGGTCGCACTGCGGTCCTCGTGGGTCGCGCCGTCGCATCCGGTGCGCATCTCCCGCTCCGGATCGATCGCTGCCTTGCAGACTCCGGCGCCACTGCCGGCGGTGCCCGGCACCATCACTGAAGTCGAGACCCTCGCGGAAGACGGGACGCGCGTGCGAGCGTGGCTGTTGTTGCCGGAGACGGCAACGGCCGAGCAGCCGGCCCCCCTGCTGCTGTGGATCCACGGCGGCCCGCTCAACAGCTGGAATGCCTGGAGCTGGCGCTGGAGCCCGCTATTGGCGGTCGCGCAAGGTTACGCCGTGCTCTTGCCCGACCCGGCACTGTCGACCGGCTACGGACTCGATTTCATCGCCAGGGGCTGGGATTCCTGGGGCGCGAAGCCCTACAGCGATCTGATGGCGATAACAGATGCCGCCGAGGCGCGCACCGACATCGATGCGAGCAAGACCGCCGCGATGGGCGGCTCCTTCGGCGGCTACATGGCCAACTGGGTGGCCGGCCACACGAACCGCTTCCAGGCGATCGTCAGCCACGCCAGCCTGTGGGCACTCGACCAATTCAACGGTACGACGGACAATTCCCAGTACTGGCAGAGCATCTTCTCGCCGCAGGGGATGATCGACAGCTCGCCGCACCACAGCGTGCGGGAGATCACAACACCGATGCTCGTGATTCACGGTGATCACGACTATCGGGTGCCGATCGGGGAGAGTCTGCGGTTGTGGTCGGAGCTCGCAGAGCATCATGCCGAGCCGGACGGCAGCACCCACCACAAATTTCTTTATTTCCCCGACGAGAACCACTGGGTCCTCAAACCCCAGCATGCCGTGGTCTGGTATGAGACCGTCTTCGCATTCCTCGACCAGCATGTGCATGGCCAGGACTGGAATCGCCCGGAACTGCTGGGTTAGCCGCATGCGTGGGGGCCGGGGCAGAAGCGCCCCGGCCCCGACGCTGAACTGCCGCCGTCGATCAGGACAGGATGTCCTTGGTACTGAAACGACTGTAGGCAAGGGCCCCGAACACCAGAATGTAGGCACCCTGCACAATGGCGTTCGATGCGAACGATGACAGGTCGAGGGGTTGGCGCAGCAGGTCAGCGAAGCCGAGCCAATAGTGGCTGAACAGCCAGGGGTGCAACCACGAGAGCTGCGGCAGGATGTCCAGGATCTGTGACACCACGGAGACCACGACGGTCGCAGCCATCGCTCCGACCGGCACATCAGTCAGCGTTGAGATGAAGAGTCCGATAGCGGACAATCCCAGCAGCGACAGGGTCACGTAGCCGGCCACGAGCAGTGACCGCAGCAGGGATTCCGAGATCGAGATCGTGTCACCGGAGAGCAGGGTCACCGGTCCGACCGGGAACAACGTCACACCGATGATGGTGCCGGCCACGGTGAGCGTGAGCGTGGCCGCGAGGCAAAAAGCTGCTGCCCCGGTGTATTTGACCAGAAGCAGCCGCACCCGGCCCGCCGGCGCCACCAGGAGGTAGCGCAGCGTCCCGAGTCCGGCCTCGCCGGAAATGGTATCTCCGGCTACGACACCGACGGTGAGGGGCAGGAACAGCGGAATGGCGACCACCATGGCGGTGAAACCGACGAACAGGCCGTTCTGGGTCACGCTGGCCAGGAACGGCGGACCTTCTCCCGGGGCCAGGGTGCTCGAAGACAGGCGAACGGCGATGGCCAGCAAAATCGGAATCAGCGCCACGGCCACCAGCATGGCCCACGTCCGGCGCCTTCGGAACAAGACCGACAGCTCCGACCCCAACAGCGCCCAGCCCGCTGAGCGTCGGCCCGTGCCTGGCAGGGAGTCGATGCTGCGACCCGTCACGGTTTCACTGGACGACATCAAAACCTTCTCCGGTCAAAGCGACAAATCGTTCTTCGAGGCTGGGCTCCTCCACGTTCAAGCCACGGATGCGAACGCCCGCGCTGACACAGGCGGTCACGATCGCGTCGGGGGTGCGATGCTCGCCGGGGAATGGCGCCGTCAGCCACGGATCCTCTCCGACCACGTCGGAGCGGACCGGGGTCAGGCCGGCCTGAGTGAGCACACGCATAGCCATTTCGACATCGGGTGTGCGCACGCGTAATCGGGGTTCACTCCCCCGGCCCAGATCAGCGAGGGTCCCCTGGGCGACCAGGTTGCCGGCGCTCATCACGGCCGCATGCGTACACATCTGCTCGACCTCGGCCAGCAAATGGCTGGACACGAAGACGGTCGTTCCTTCAGCCGCCAGGGAGCGGATGAGGCTGCGGACCTCTCGGGTTCCCTGCGGGTCAAGCCCGTTGGTGGGTTCATCGAGCACCAGCAGGTCACGGTGGATCAGCAGGGCGTTCGCAATACCAAGCCGTTGCTTCATGCCGAGGGAATAAGCATGAACTTTCTTCTCTGCCGCGTGGCTGAGTCCCACCCGTTCCAACGCTCGTTCGACCCGGGCTTTTCGAGTGCGAGACGGCGCGTAGCGATCCGCAGTGTCGAGCCGACGCAGGTTTGCCGTTCCGGACAGGAAGGGATAAAAGGCGGGCCCTTCAACGAGCGCACCGACCCGTGGAAGCACATCGTGCAGCCGAGCAGGCATGCTCTCACCCAGCACGTTGATCTCTCCGCCGGTGGCCGAGGTCAGGCCCAGCAACATGCGGATACTCGTGGTCTTCCCAGACCCGTTCGGGCCCAGAAAACCAAAGACCGCCCCACGCGGAACGGCCAAATCGATGCCGTTCACGGCGGTCTGACGGCCGAACCGCTTCGTCAGCCCCCGGGTCTCGATAGCAAGAT